>Ga0187782_10000077_pt1 | contig 53433 bp, 48 predicted proteins | sample 0715_SJ02_MP15_2_FD_132454 | JGI IMG/M metagenome (GOLD analysis project Ga0187782, IMG submission 132454) | Tropical peat soil microbial communities from peatlands in Department of Meta, Colombia - 0715_SJ02_MP15_20_MG | ecosystem: Environmental > Terrestrial > Soil > Wetlands > Peat | place... | reverse complement strand
GGGTAGATGTTGATCGCCGCGTCGGTGATGAGCAGAGCTCGCGGGTACGCCGGGACGTCGAGGACGAAGACGTGACTGACGCGGCGCGCCCCTCGGAGACCGCCGTCGCGATCGAGCACTGCGTGCATCAGGACGTCGGTGTGCAGGCTGCCCTTCATGAGGGCGCGGGCCTGCCCCGCTCGGCAAAGCGCTACGCCCTTGCACGCCGCCTCGGCATCATCGGCCGCTTCGACGAGACGATGCCCGGCCAGATCGAAGCCGACGGCTTCGGCGGCACGACGGATCGCGAGCTCGCTCCCGACGAAAATGGGCACGATGATGTGCTGCTGAAAGGCCGCAGCCGCGCCAGCCATCGCGACGTCGGTCGTCGGGGTTACCACCGCCGTCATGACGGGCTCCGACGCCCGGCACCGCTGAAAAAGCCCGTCGAAGACGTGGTGGACCACCCGCGAGCCGTTCGGCACAATCCGTTCTCCGATCATTTCTCGCGTCCCGCCGGCGAGCAGTCTACGTGCCAACCCGCTCCGGGCGACTCGAAACGAGAGCGACTCGCAGAGTTTGCGTCGGGGTGCATTTTCTCCGCTGGCATATCGTTCGCTGACGATGAAGCCTGTCCTCGATGCTCCTACCCGCACCCCCGACGTCCGCGTCGATCCCCGAGGGCTATCGCGCACTCGCCGAGCTCGCGTTCGACCTCCAGTCGGCGTGGAACCACCGCGCCGACGCACTTTGGGAGCGACTCGATCCGACGATGTGGAAGGAGACCGGCAACCCATGGCTCATTCTTCAGAGCGTCTCGCGTGAGCGCATCTCCGAGCTGTGGTCGACTCCCGATCTGCGCGAGCTCGCCAAGCGTCTCTGCGAAGAGCGACGACGAGAGACGTCCGCCGCAGGGTGGGCCCAGGCTGCCGCGAGGGACCTCGGCCCCGTTGCGTTCTTCAGCATGGAATACGCGGTGTCGGAGGTGCTTCCTCTCTACTCGGGCGGCCTGGGCAACGTGTCGGGCGACTACCTCAAGGCGGCCAACGATCTCGGGGTCTCGCTCGTCGGCGTCGGCCTGCTCTACGGGCAGGGGTACTTTCGACAGACTCTCGACGCCGAAGGCGCGCAGCGCGAGTTCTATCCTTTCCAGAACACGTCGCAGATTCCCGTCGTCCCGATGCGCGACGAGAGGGGCGAGTGGGTGCGCGTGTGCCTGCCGCGTCCCGGTCAGACGGTCTGGCTGCGCGCCTGGGGGGCGCGCGTGGGACGCGTGCCGCTCTACTTGCTCGACAGCAACGATCCCGCGAACGCCCCCGCCGATCGCGGAATCACCGCCCAGCTCTACGGCGGCGGACCCGAGACGCGTCTGCTTCAGGAGATGGCCCTCGGCATCGGCGGATGGCGAATGCTCCGAGCCCTGGGGCTGAGTCCCGCCGTCTGTCATCTGAACGAGGGACACGCAGCCCTCGCAGCACTGGAGCGGGCGCGCGACTTCATGCGCGAGTGCGGCAAACCATTCGCCGTGGCCCTCTCGGCCACGCGCGCCGGCAACGTCTTTACGACGCATACGCCCGTGGAGGCGGGGTTCGATCGCTTCGCGCCGGAGATGGTCTCCAGCGCCCTCGGCGCGTACGCCCGCGACGAGCTAGGGCTCGGCGTCAAGGAGCTCCTGGCTCTCGGACGGGCGCACCCCGACGACGAGCGCGAGCCGTTCAACATGGCGTGGCTGGCCACGCGCGGCAGCGGGGCGATCAACGCCGTGAGCCGCCGTCACGCGCAGGTGAGCCGGGGCATTTTCCAGCCGCTATTTCCTCGGTGGCCGGAGGCCGACATTCCGATCGGATACGTCACGAACGGCGTGCACGTCGGCAGCTGGGACTCACCCGCCGCGGATGCGCTCTGGACGGAAGCATGCGGCGCCAGCCGCTGGGCGGGCGACACGGCGGCTCATGCAGCCATCGCCCGGTGCTCGGACGAGCAGCTCTGGGCGCTGCGCGCGCACGCGCGCCGCGAGCTCGTCGCCTTCGCGCGCGACCGAGTCGCCCGCCAGCTCGCCACCGCCGGGGTCGGCGAGGCGCGCATCGAAGCGGCACGCAGCGTGCTCGACGTGGACACGCTGACGATCGGAATGGCCAGGCGGTTCACCGCCTACAAGCGGCCGACGCTGCTCTTGCACGATCCGGGTCGTCTCACGCGCATTCTGATGAACGCGCAACGACCGGTGCAGCTCGTGGTCGCGGGCAAGGCGCATCCCCAGGATCAAGAGGGCAAAGCGCTCCTGCACGACTGGGTTTCTTTCGTGCGCCTATCGGACATTCGCCCGCATGCCGTGTTCCTGGCCGACTACGACCTTCGTCTCGCGGAAACGCTCGTCCAAGGCGTCGACCTCTGGATCAATACGCCGCTCCCGCCCTGGGAGGCCTGCGGGACGAGCGGGATGAAGGTGCTGGTCAACGGAGGAATCAACTTCTCCGCGGTCGACGGCTGGTGGGCCGAGGCGTGCAGCCCGGAAGTGGGCTGGGGCCTTCCCCACGAAGGGAACGACGCAGCCGACGCGACGCGACTCTACGAGTTGTTGGAAAAGGAAGTGGTGCCTTCGTTCTACGATCGCGACGCGGCGGGACTGCCTCGCTCCTGGCTAAGGCGCGTCCGCGAAAGCATGGCGAGGCTGACGCCGACGTATTCAGCCGACCGAGCGGTGCGCGAGTACGCCGAGCACTATTACGTTCCGGCGGCGAGCGCGTTCGCAAAGCGCACGCGGGACGGCGCCGCCTGCGCCGCAGACCTGGACTCGTGGCAGCGGACGTTGCGCAGTCACTGGTCGGGGCTGCGCTTCGGCGCCCTCCGCGTTTGCACCGCCAACGGCATCCACGCATTCGCGGTCCCCGTGTATCTCGACGATGTGGACGAGACAGCCGTCCACGTGGAGCTCTACGCCGAGGACGCGGGGCAGGGTGTCGTCCGGCTGCCGATGCGGCGGGAGGCGCCGCTCATCGGCTCGAACGGTTACATGTTCTCCGCGGAGGTCGCCGACGACAGACCCGCATCCGATTTCACGCCTCGCGTCGTTCCGTACCACGCTGCGGCGATGCAGCCCCTCGAGCTGCCGCTCGTGTTGTGGGCGAAATGAGTCGAACGAAATGAGCCTCCCAACGACCCTCCCTGACGAGCTGCGCTGTCCCGGCGCATGGCCCGTGCCCAGCTCGATGCCCGTCGAGCTCATCGAAACACACGTCTCGTGGATCTTTCGCGGCGAGCACGACGTGTTCAAAGTGAAAAAGCCCGTCTCGTTGGGCTTTCTCGACTTCGGCTCCGCGCAGCGGCGCCGCGCGGCCTGCGAGGACGAGGTGCGACTCAATGCGCGCCTCGCACCCGGCGTCTACCGTGGTGTCGTGCCGATCGTTCGGCAGCCGGACGGCCGGCTCGCCTTCGGTGGCGCGGCGAACCGCGCGTGCGAGGGGGAAGTCGTCGATTGGGCCGTCCACATGGTACGGCTGCCGGATTCGGCCAGAGCCGATGCCTTGCTCGCCGTCGCCGCACTCAAGCCCGCCCATCTCGATGCGATCGCGAGCATCATCGCGGACCTTCACGCCCGCACGGCCGTGGATCGCGAAACGGCCGTCCGCTTCGCGTCTCCTTCTGCCATCGAGCGCAACGTGCGCGAGAACTTCGACCAGATCCGGCAGAAGGCCCGCGACATCGTCGACGATCAGGTTGCGAGCGAAGTCGAGCACAAGCAGCTCGACTTCGTGCGCGGGCGCGCCGCTTTGCTCGAGGAGCGCCTCGCGACCCGCATATGCGACGGCCACGGTGACCTTCGGCTCGAGCACGTCTACCTCTTGCCTCAGGGTCTGCGCATCATCGATTGCATCGAGTTCGACGAGCGCTACCGAATCGCGGATGCGTGCGCGGACGTGGCATTCCTGGCGATGGATCTCGCGGGCCGCGGCGACAGCGATCTGGCGGAGCGCTTCCTGGCCGCCTACGCGAGAGCGTCGCAGGACTACGATCTCTACGCTTTCGTCGACTTCTACGAGAGCTACCGCGCGTGGATCCGCGGCAAGGTGTCCGCGGTGCTAGCCGAGGACGCAGGCGCCGACGGGCGGACGCGCGCCGAGGCTGCGAAGGCCGCGCGAAGTCACTTCTTGCTTGCACAGGCATGCGAACGCCCGCCCCTTCTTGCGCCCACGCTCGTGTGCGTCGGTGGGATCGTCGCGTCGGGCAAGAGCACCGTCGCGGAATGCGTCGCCGGCGAGCTCGGGTGCCCGATCGTGGACACGGACCGAGCCCGGCGGCATCTGCTCGGTGCGTCGCAAGACCACCCGCGCGACGAACCTGCATGGCAGGGCGCCTACGATCCAGCCGTCACTGATCGAGTGTACACCGAGGTCCTGCGGCGGGCGTCGGTGGTCCTGTCGTCCGGGAGGAGCGTCGTCGTCGATGCGTCGTTTCGCGCTTCGTCGGCGCGTGGACGCGCGCGCGATCTTGCACGTTCGCGCGGCGCCGAGTTCCGATTCGTGCACTGTCAGGCGCCGCCGGACGTCTGCCGGGCGCGTCTGCAGCGGCGGGAGGCGGGACCCAGCGAGGCTCACCTCGCGATGTTCGACGCGTTCGTCGCCTCGTTCGAGCCGGTCGGCGAGCTTCCGGCCGCCGAGCTCGTCGAGATCGATACGACGAATCCGCCCGCGCGAAGCGCGGAGATGCTCCGCGAACGGATCGCGACCTGGCCACGAGGGCTGCGATGAAGAGCCGGGTCGTTCGAACGGACCCCGGCGTTCACGCCCGGAGACGCCTCGACGACGAGCTCTTGTCGCTCCTGGCCGAGCTTCAAAGCTTGCGCGCCAAGATGGTGCGAACCGAAGGCGAGGCCGAGGCAGGGGAATCCGAGAAACGGCGCAAGAGCCGCTGCAACCTCCGGCACTACCTCACGCTTCGCCGGCGAGACATCCGGCCCCTTCAGGAGCGGCTCTCGAGGCTCGGCCTTTCGTCTCTGGGCCGATGCGAGGCGCACACGCTGGCGAGCGTCGATTCGGTTCTCGACCTGCTCGTCCGGCTCACGGGCAAACCGATCGAACTGGCTCCCTCCGCCGGGGCGCCGACCTTCGACGAGGGCCGCGCGCTTCTCGAAGGGAACGCCGACGCGCTGTTCGGACCTCGACCGAAAAGCCGCAGCACGCGGATCATGGTGACCTTGTCGACGGACGCCGCCGAACGTCCAGAACTCGTGGAGGCGCTGCTCGAAGCGGGGACGGACATCGTCCGTATCAACTGTGCCCACGACGACCCACGCGCGTGGGCCCAGATGGTCGCCAACGTGCGGGGCGCGGGCAAGCGGCTCGGTCGCGCCGTCGCCGTTCACATGGATCTCGGCGGTCCGAAGCTGCGAACCGTGGTGGGCTCCGAACCCGTCGTCTTGAGCCCCGGCGACTCGGTCTTGCTCGTGAAATCGGCCACTGTGCCCTCGAGCGGACCGAATTCCAGAGGGGGCAAGGACAAAGGGAAGGTGAGCTCGCGGTCGCGGATCGCATGCACGATTCCCGGGGTTCTCGACATGGTCCGGGCCGGAGAGCCGGTCTGGTTCGACGACGGCAAGCTCGGCGGCATCGTCGACGAAGTCGGCGCAGAGGGCGCGCTGCTCCGCATCACGTACGCGCGCCATGGGCGCCGGCCGCTCCAGTCCGACCGGGGGATCAACTTCCCGGAGAGCCTGATCGACATTCCCAGCTTCACGCCCCAGGATCGCGAAGACCTCGACTTCATCGCTTACCACGCCGATTGCGTCGGCCTGTCGTTCGCGCAGCGCGTCGAGGACGTTCGCGCCGTCCAGGAGCGGCTCGCGGAGCTCGGCGAACGTCGTCTCGGGCTCATCCTGAAGATCGAGACCCGCGCCGGATTTCAGGCTCTTCCACGATTGCTCTACGAAACGGTGGGGCGCCTGCCGCTCGGCGTCATGATCGCGCGTGGCGATCTCGCGATCGAGATCGGCTACGAACGGCTTGCCGAGGTGCAGGAGGAGATCCTCTGGATCTGCGAAGCTGCGCACGTGCCGGTGATATGGGCAACGCAAGTGCTCGAGAGCCTCTCGAAACACGGAATGCCGACCCGGGCCGAGATCACGGACGCGGCCATGGCCGAGCGCGCCGAGTGCGTCATGCTCAACAAGGGGAAACACATCGTCGACACCGTGCGCATTCTCGACGGCATCCTGGGGCGAATGGCCGCTCACCAGCGCAAGAAGAGCGCAACGCTGCGCGCCCTGGGGGTCTCGCGCGCGACGAAATGAGCCGAAACCAGTTCCGTCTCTCGAGGGCAGTTTTACGTTCCGGCGCAAACTTTGCCGATGACGCTGCTCGAAAGTCGCTCACCGACCGGACCGAGGGGGCGCGTCGCTTCGGATCCCGAATGACGCGCAGCGGTGCGCAGGGCACCCGGCCGGCTCGTCGGACGAGCGCGAGCACGCTCGTTGCTCTTACGAGATGGAACTGTTCAAGCAAGGACTCTTCCTCGTGAGCCAATCGCCGACGTCTGACCCGCCCTCCCTACGCGACCGTTGCGCCGCCAGCCATGGGCGCATCGAGGCTGCCCTGTCCTCCGCGCTGGAAGCCGTCGAGGCAGGGGATTGCGATCGACTGTCCACCCTCTGGCGAGAATTCGCCCAGCGCTTCACCTGCCAGATGCAAGAGGAAGACGACATCTTCATTCCCGCCCTCGTGAGCGGCCAGCCCCGAGACGCCCGTGCCCTCGTCGAGGAGCACAGGCATCTTCGGGCACGCGTGGCCGAAATCTCCGTGGCCGTGCAGCGCGAGAAAGTTCGCCCCGAGACGCTGCGGGCGCTCGCCCAGGAGCTTCGAGCGCACGCTGCCCACGAGCAAGTGGCGCTCGATCGGCGCACTGAGCCGGGCTAGCGCGGCGTGCCGAGAGCCGAGGACGCCGCGCTGCTCCAGGCGGCCGGCGCAGCGGGGGGGGCGGTCAGTCTCGGGCCAACAGCAACAGCTCGAACGCTTCGAGGAGCTCGTCGAGCTTCACGGGCTTGGTCAGGTACCTGTAAAAGCCCGCTTGCAACCCGCGCTGCTTGTCGCGTTCCGACGCGGCCGCCGAGAGAGCGATGACCGGCACCTCTTTGGTGTGTGATCGCTCGCGCAATCGCCGCAGAGCCTCGAACCCGCTGATACCCGGCAGGTTGATGTCCATGATGACAAGGTCCGGCCTTCGGGCCGCGGCGATCTCGATCCCCATCTCGGCGGTCGGTGCCGTGACGAGCTCGATCCTCTCGAAGTCACCGAGGACGTCGCGCATGAAGTTCATGTTGGCCGGATTGTCCTCGATGTAGAGGACCAGACGGGCGGCGGGATCCTCCAGCAGCGCCGCCCCGGGCGTCCGGGCCGCTCGAAGCGGCCGTTGTTCGGGCGCTTGAACGTGCGTGGGCAGCTCGACCCAGAACTCGGATCCGGTCCCCGGCGCGCTCGTGAACCCCACCCGACCGCCCATGAGCTCCGCCAGCCGCTTGGTGATGACCAGGCCGATACCCGTTCCTTCGATGGGTCCGGTCTCCTGCCCGGCGCGCTGGAAGGGTTGAAAGATCTTGTCTTGCTTGTCCTCCGGGATGCCCAGGCCGGTGTCGGCCACCGACACGCGCAGCCGACCGGGCTCGCGTCTCGACGAGGTGAGCCTCGCCGATCCCCCCGGGCGGTTGTACTTGATCGCGTTCGAAGTGAAGTTCGTCACGATCTGCAAGAAACGCGTACGGTCGGCGCTGGCCAGCGGGAAGCCCGGTTCCGGTGGAACGATCTCGAGGCGAATCCCCGCCCGCGCAGCCACCGAGTCGAGCGTCGTCTTCACGTGCTCGAGGACCTCGGTCACGCTCACCGGCTCCGTCGAAATCGAGACACGGCCCGCCTCGATCCGGGAGAGATCGAGAATGTCGTCGATGAGGTGCAGCAAGTGCTCACCGCCGCGCAAGATCTGGTCGACACGCTCCCTGTGGCGCGTCGAGAGCGGTTCTTTCTTGTCGCGGGCAAGCAGCTGGGCAAAACCCAGGATGGCATTGAGGGGTGTCCGCAGCTCGTGGCTCATGGAGGATAGAAATTCGCTCTTCGCTTCGCTGGCTGCTTCCGCAGCGGCGCGTGCTTCGCGCAGCTCGCTCGCAAGCCGGACGTCGTCGGTCAGATCCCAAACGGTCTTGACGATCCCTCCGTCAATTCCGCGCCGATCGGTGACTCGCAAGCTACGGCCGTCGCGCGTCCGCACGTCGAACGACGCGGTCGGGCTACTACGCGATGCCAGTCGCTCGGACCGAAACTGCAGCCGCTCCTCATCCGTTCCCAGCGCCAGATCGCTCATCCACGCATCCAGCAGCTCCTCGTACGGCTTTCCGAGGATGGGACCCACCAGCCCTTCGCCGATGAGGCCGCGGTAGACGCTGTTGCACATGACGAGCTTGTCGTCGGCGTCAAAGAGGGCGAACGCGTCCTGGATCGTTTCGACGGCGCCGGCCAATCGGTCCGCGTTGAGCTTCGCGATCGCTTCGATGCGTTTGCGCTCGCTGATATCCCGGATCGCGGCGCAAAATGCGGGGCCCGACGACGCGCGAACGGGGCTGAGACTGACCTCGACGGGAATCTCGGTGCCGTCCTTGCGCCGGCCGTAAAGATCGACGCTCGCGCCCATCGGGCGGGTGGAGGGCTTCTCGGCGTAGCGCGCGAAGTAATTCACGTGCGACGCTCGAAATCGCTCGGGGATGATCGTATCGAGCGGTTGTCCGACGATCTCGTCGCGCTCGTAACCGAAGAGCTCTTCCGTCCGAGCATTGGCGAACGCGATGCGCGCGTCCGGCCCGACGACGATCATTGCATCGGGCGCAGCGTCGAGCAGCTGACGCGCCTCGTCGCCGAACGGCATCACGGCGGCAACAGACGACGAAGGTGAGTCGTCGTCGCCGGGGTCGGGCGGGGCGTCATTCGGAGCCATTCGGAATTCTCACGACGAATGCTGCGCCCGGCCGCGCGTCCTCCACCCGGATGGCTCCCCCGTGCGCTTCCGCAGCGAGCTTGCAAAACGTGAGCCCGAGGCCGCGGCCACTGCGATTCGCTTCGCCCTCGAGGCGTTCGAGCTGGATGAACGGGTCGAAGATTCGCTCCCGCAACTCGGACGGTACACCCGTCCCCGCGTCGGCGACGCGGATCTCGATGGCCCCGACCTGCGGAGAGACGGTCACCGCGACCGCCGTCTTCGGAGGGGCGTGCCGGATCGCGTTCTCGATCAAGTTGGCAAGCATGCGCCTGAGGAGGTCCTCGTCGGCCCTGATGCGATCGGCTTCGAAGCGCGACGTGAGCGTGACGTCGCGAGCCTGCGCGGCGATGCTCAGCTCCGCCACGACGTCATTGACGAGCCGGCGCAGATCGACCCGGGTGCACTTGGGCGAGAGTTTTCCTTCGTCCGCCTTGCTGACGTCCAGCAGATTGAGGATCATCCGGTTGAGCTGCTTCACGGCCCCGCGGATTTGCGCAGCCGCCTCTCGCGCCCGTTCGACCGAATCTGCTGGCGCCTCCTCGGCCTCCTGGCCGGAACCGCCGGACCTGGGAGCTGGAGGCGGATCGATCGCGGGCTTTTGCCTCAGCAGCATCTGCGCGTGCAAATCGATCACGTTGACCGGATTCTTGAGGTCGTGCACGACGAACGCCATCAGCCTCTCTTTCTGGAGCTGAAGACGCAGCACGTCGTCGCGCTGGCGCCGGAGCAAATCGTAGTGCTCGCGAAGTGAAGCACCGAGGCGCCTGAGCTTCAGCGCGGTCTGCACGCGAACGAGCAGCTCCGCGGGGCGCACCGGCTTGGTCAAGAAATCGTCCCCCCCGGCGAGCAGCGCGCGGTCGAACGTGTCGACGTCGCGAAGAGCCGTGACGAATACGATCGATGTCTCGGCGCCGTGCGGCAACGAGCGAATTTTCTCGCAGACGACGAAGCCGTCGACACCGGGCATGCGAACGTCGAGCAAGACGCACTCCGGTTGCTCCCGTTCGAACGCCGCGATGGCCTCGACGCCTTCGGCCGCCAGCACGACCCGATATCCCTCGTCCTCAAGCGTGTGGCGCGCGAGGGCGCGGTTGGCCTCGTTGTCGTCGACAATCAGGATCGTCGTGGGTGAGGTCGCGCTGGGCTGCATGCGAGTTTGCCCCGGGATTGGGCGACGAACGCTTTGCCCGCGGCCCCTTTCCGCGGGGGACCGCCTGCCGGCGACGGGTATAGCAGGGGCGACGGTAACGGGCCCGTCGCCGCCTCAGATGGTCAGAAGGTCGCGAAGCTTTCGGGCGGTCTTTTCGCCGATGCCGCGGACCCTGACGAGCTCCTCGAGCGAACGAAAAGGGCGCGCTCTGACGATTTCGCGCGCGAGCTTTTGCGTCAGGCCCTTGACCCGCGACAGATCCTCGATACTCGCCGTCTGAATCGACACCCGATGTCCGGTCGGAGCGAGCGTCTCGACCGCCATCGTCGAGAGCGGCGCGAGCCGCACCGAAGCCCCGTCGGGCGAGGCTTCGACCGCCGCCGTTGGGGCGACGTCATAGAGCGCTTCGAACCCTCGCGCATCGCGATCCGCGAAGCCCAGCGCAGTCCATTCGACCAGCGTGAGCACGAGCTGCCACTGTCCGGCGGGAGGAGCGAAAAACGCAACGCGCGCCTTGACCTGCTCGACGGCGCACTGGCCGGCGACGCGACCGAGCGCAACGGTCGCGAGAACGACGGACTCGCCCCCGCGCTCCGGGCCGATGCGGACGGCGCGCAGCTCGAGCGCGAGTGACCCGCTGAGATTGCCCGGCGACCGGGGGTTGAAAACGCGCGCCGCGCTCAGCTCCACCTCGCCTCCGTCGATCGCATATGCGACCACCCCCTCCAGATGCGGCGCGACGAACCGTTGACGGTGCTCGAAGTTGGCGAAATCGTGCACCTGCTCGAAGCGGCCGGCCGCGTCGGAGGCCAGCACGAGCACCATCGCATAGTCACGCCCGATCGGGGGCAACCGCGCCGGCGCCTCGGCGCAGACGCACTGCGAAGCGCCGGGGACCGTGCCCGAGAGATCGATACCCACCTCGGCCACCTTCGTGCCCGACACGCGTCCGCCGGCGTGCGGCTCTTCGCAAGCCCAGAGCTGCAGCGCCCATCGGGCCCGCTGCGCGTCGAGATCGACGGCAGCGAGATCGGCGCTGAGGACGGCGATATCGCCGTCGATTCGATACCCGTGGCTACCTGAAATCGTCGCAGCCTTGGCTGCGATCGCGATTGCGTTGCCCTCCATGATTCGATTCTCCTTCGATTCTGCGTGGGAGCTTGGCCGATGAAATCGGCTTCCGCGGGGACGATCATCAGAGTCAGGGCGGACGGGCCAAGTTTTCGGCCCGTGCGCGAGCGTGACGGAGCGCGCCGCGCTAATTCACGAAAGGCGGAGTCCTCGACTTGTCCAGAACCCCCCACGACGAGCTCGACAGGCTGTTCAGCGAGCTCGAAAGGCTGCTCAAGAATCCCGAGGCCGGCGCCGAGCTCGCGCAGATCGGAGTCAATGTGAGCCTGGCGCTGGCCGCGGCCGATGGCCTGCACGCGTATTTGCGGGGCGAGAAAGCGCGCGCTCTGCTGGAGCTCGGCACCGCCACCGAGGAGATCGCGGCTCGGTTCGCGAGCGGCCGTGGAGGGACTCCATCCTGAGTGTCCCGCCAGCGCCGCCCGGAGCCCCCGCAGGTTCGACCCGCGTTCACGCAGCTCCCTTCGACCGATCGATCGAGCTGCTCTTCGAGCGTCCAGGTTGGCCGCAGTTCGCGCTGCCAGCGCCCCTGGCGGCGGCCTACGGGGGGCCACTCGGCCTTGCCCGGGCAACGGTCGTTGCCAATTTCGTCTCTTCGCTCGACGGGATCGTGGCCCTCGGCGACCGTGGAGAGTCGGGACACCTCATCAGCGCCGACAGCGAAGCCGACCGGTTCGTGATGGGGCTTCTTCGCTCCTGCGTCGACGCCATCCTGATCGGAGCCGGAACGTTTCGAAACGATCCGGGTCACCTCTGGACCCCAGGGTCGATCTACCCGAAGGGGGCGGCGCTCTTCGACGACAATCGCCACCGGCTCGGCCTCGCGGCGCAGCCAACGCTCGTGGTCGTGACGGCGTCGGGCGCGATCGATCCGAACCATCCAGCCCTCCGCGATGCGATCGTCGCCACGACGAGCGCTGGCGTGTCGCGGTTGCGGGGTCGCGTCCCCGCGACCACGCGAATCGTCACCTTCGATCCGACCGCTGCTCCGACCGCAAGCCGGGAGCGGAGTCCGGGCGCGGTTGCGGGCGAGACTCCATCCGTCACTTCCGACCCGATGCCGGTAGCGAATGTTGTTGCGTGGCTGCGCGCGCATGGTCTGTCGACCCTCCTCACCGAGGGGGGCCCCCGTCTTTTTGCGAGCCTCCTCGCCGACAAGCTCGTGGACCAGCTATTTCTGACCGTATCTCCCGTTCTCTTTGGACGGCAGGGAAACGACGATCGAAGATCGCTGGTAGACGGTTGCGACCTCGCAGGCTCACGCCTGGAGCTGCTCGGTGCGCGACGTCACGGATCGCACCTGTTCCTGCGTTACTCGTTGTCGCCGGCTCCCGAGTAGGACGGTTGCCTACGGCACCATGTACCCCTGCACGAGAAACGCGCATCCCGACGGATCGGTGAACGTCTCTTCGATGCGCAGCCAGCCGGGAAAAAGTGACGGCTTGGCTATCTCCACCGACGTATAGACCCGATCGATCGGTTTGCCCGGGACGCCGCACGCTTGCGGCGCCCACGTGAGCGTCGCCACGCCGCCGGTGACCGACATCGCGAGCGAGCAGCCGAGGCCACCGTCGAAAAGCAAATCGACCGTGCCGGCCTCCGTCGCTCCCGGCCCGGGCCACAACGTCATCGTCCCCGCCACGGGAAGAGAGTCGGACGCATCCGTGGAGCAAATGTACTGCTCCGTTCCGACGAGGGTCCAGGTGCCGAGCAGCGGCGCGAGCGCTTCGCCTGCGTCCGGATTGCCCGGGACCGTCGGGGCGACGTCGGTTTCGTCCCCGGGGCACCCCACGGCGCCGGCCTCGCCACCGGCCTCTTCGTCGCCGCCACCCCACGCGTCGTCCGAGGGGCCGCCATCCAACGCCCTTTCTTGCTGCGGGCGCGACGTACACGCCAGCACCATTGCGAATCCACCGATCGGAAACACCAGGAATCGGGTCAGAGCCATGAACGTCCACCTCCGACGAGGTAAACCGGTCTTCGGCCGCGTCTGTACTCGATGGATGTGGGACACCACCTGTCGCCGCGCGGCTCAGGAGGAAACTGGGCGCGTCTTCGTCCCGACAGGAGGCCATGAAGATCGCGTGGACATGCCTTGTCGCGCTGCTCTGTCTTGCGGCGCTCTGGACCTCGACCCGGACGCCACGGCACGGCACCGCCGCGCTTTCGATCCTGGGGGCGGCGGCGAGCCTCGTGCTCTGCGGATCGATCGCGGCGGCTCGGAGCGCGTCCACTCCAGGCCGCGCATACGGCACATCGCGGTGGGCAACGGGAAAAGAGCTGGAGCGAGGCGGGCTACTTCGGGGCGAGGGCGTCGTCCTGTGCCAGACGGCCGAGGCCAGCTTTCGCACCTCGATCGATTCGCGCGGCCACTCGACGACGCAGGCGACCTCGTTCGGGCGCCTCGTACGTCACGACGGCCCGGAGCACGTCCTGTGCTTTGCACCCACGCGAACGGGCAAGGGCGCCGGCCTCGTCATTCCGACGCTGCTGGCGTGGAAGCATTCGGTCCTCGTTTACGACATCAAGAAGGAGAACTGGACGCGAACGGCCGGGTGGCGCCGGCAATTCTCGCGCACCTGGCGATTCGAGCCGACGGCCGTCGATTCGGTCCGCTTCAATCCGCTTTTCGAGATCCGCCGAGGGCTGGTCGAGGTCAAGGACACGCAAAACGTCGCCGACATCCTCGTCGACCCGACAGGAGGCCGCGAAATGAGGGACCACTGGCAGGCGACGGCCCACAGCCTCCTCGTGGGCGCGATCCTGCACGTCCTCTATGCCGAGGCGGACAAGACCCTGGCCGGCGTCGCCACATTTCTATCGGACCCGACCCGCTCGCGCGAAGACACGCTGCACCGCATGCTCGAGACGCACCACGTCCCGAGCGGCCCGCATCCGGTCGTCGTCCAGACGGCGCGCGAAATGCTCAACAAGAGCAATCCCGAGGTCTCCGGGGTCTTCTCGACGGCCCTTGCTTGCCTGAGCCTCTACCGCGACCCGGTCATCGCGCGAAACACCGCCGACAGCGACTTTCGCATTGCGGATCTCGTCGGCTCGGACGCCCCGGTTAGCTTGTATCTGGTGATACCGCCCAGCGATCTGATCCGCACGCGACCCTTGATTCGCCTGATGCTCAACCAGATCTGCCGCCGTCTGACCGAATCGATGGGGTACGGCGCCACGAGGACGTCCTCACGGCGCCTGCTGCTTCTCCTCGACGAGTTTCCGGCCCTCGGGCGGCTGGACTTCTTCGAGACATCGCTCGCCTTCAGCGCTTCCTACGGCATCAAGGCGCTGCTCATCGCGCAGTCGCTCAACCAACTCGAAAAAGCCTACGGGCCGAACAACTCGATCCTCGACAACTGCCACGTGCGCGTGACCTACGCGGCGAACGACGAGCGCACCGCAAAGCGCGTCTCGGACCTGCTCGGCCAAGCCACCGAGAAAAAGGTCCAGCGAAGCTACTCGGGCTCCGGCCTTTTTCTCGGCCGCCGGACCGAAAGTGAGCACGAGTACGGCCGAGCGTTGCTCACTGCGGCCGAAGTGACGCAGCTTCCGGCAGACGACGTCTTGCTTTTCGTCGGGGGCGTCCCTCCGATCCGCGCGCGCAAGATCCGGTACTACATCGACCCGCGGTTCGAGGGTCGAAGTGCGCTGCCGGCGCCGGACAGCCGCGGCGAGCAGGCGATGGAGCTCTTGCCCTCCTGCGCGAATTGCTGGCGGACCGACAGGACCGACAAATCGACGGACGCCCCCGTGCCCACGGATGACGACGGGATCCGGTTGGCTTCCGCTCTGCGGCCGGCGGAGCTAGTCGACCCCGCGAAGGCGGCGAGCGACACGGACCGCGACGTTCCCGAGCCTCTGGGGGTTCCGCTCCCGTTGTGACGATCTTCCTCGCCCTGCGGGGCCCGATGCGGCGACCATGCGCCATGAGCGCCGAGTCGACGCCCGGATGGGACAACTTCTTCGTTGCCGAGGTGGGCGCGGCGGCAGCGCTGAGCGGGCTGCTCTTCGTGGCCGTGTCGATCAACTTGGCTCGGGTCCTGTCGATCGAGCAGATGCCGGAGCGCGCGGCGGAGACGCTCGTCGTGTTGATGAGCGTGCTCGTCGTGGCGACGTTCGGTCTCGTTCCACACCAGACCCACGCGGAGTTCGGAGTGGAGACCGCATTCACGGGGCTCTTGACCTGGCTCCTCAGCACGAGAATCCAGGCGCGGGCGTATCGCAGCCCGCAGGCGAGGCCCTGGCTGCTGCGCCGCGTGATTTGGACGCAGATCGCGACGCTGCCGTTCGTCGCCGCAGGCGTGCTGCTCGTCGCCGGTCACGAGTCCGGCTTCTACTGGGTCGTCCCGGGTGTGCTCGGGTCCTTCGCGTCCGGTCTCCAGAACGCTTGGGTCCTGTTGATCGAGATCCTCCGCTAGAGACCTCGCAGGTCACTCCGACCTCGGGGGTCCATGCCGTCGCCGGACTGGCCCCTCAGAGGCAGACGACGCGAGACGCGCTTCCGCCGTCGGCGCCCGGATCGTCGAGCCGCATGCAGTTGCGACGGATGGTCGCCGGCAACCCGGCACCGGAGGTCGGCGTACCCATCCCGCTTGCCCCGGCTGTCCCCGACGCCGCCGGGCGCACATCCCGCTCCGGGCTGCCCCGCGGCGCCGCGCGAGCGTTGGCGGCGGTGGAGGCGGGAGGAATGCTTCTGGTCGCAGCCGATTCGGGCCCCATCGCCGCGGGCGGCGGCTCCGGCCGCGGCGCCTCGGCGGTCGCAATGGCGCGAGCTGGGGCTCTCACCGCGGATGCCGCGGGTCGCGCCTCCGCCGTCGCGCGAGACGAACTCTCGCGGAACGACACGTCGCTGCGCGCCGGAAGACGACCCGGGCGCACGAGCATCGCCAAGGAGGCGGCGACGCCGGCGCCGAGCACGAAGGCCGGTAGCGCGATCCGCATCCGCCGCGTGAGCGGCGGAACCGGAGGAACCGTGGCGGCCACCGGCCGATCGCTCGGCCGCTTGTCCTTCTCGGGATTGGTCGGTGTCAACGTCTGATCCGAGATCCCGTCGGAGAGGGTGCTTCGAAGGATCGGCACTGCGGGGACCCGTGGCGGATGGCGCGTCGGCGCTGCCGTGTCCGCGGGTGGCCGAACGCCTCCGACCCACACGGCCGCCCGTTCGCGAAGCGCCGGCGGCTCTTGCGGCCCCGCGGACCGGCGCACGGACTTGCCTTCGGCCACGGTCTCGGCACTCGGCGCGCGGCCCGCCATGCGCGCGCCCACGTCCCTGCCGGGCGGCGGCTGGGGCGGCGCCGGGGAAAAGCGACCCCCGCGGCGATCGCAGTATGCGAAGCGCACGGCCTGCTGCATGGCGGCGGCATCCGGCCACCGGTCTTTTTTTTCGAACGCGAGCGCCCGATCGACGACCGAGGCCACGCTGGGCGGAGCGTCGGGCCACACGGATTCGAAGGTGGGCGCAGCAACCGTCGCAGCGAGCATCAAAACCTGGTGCGGCGTCGGTGCGTCGAAGACGGGACGGCCCGAGAGAAGGTCGAACATCGTCGCTCCGCAAGCCCAGAGATCGCTCTGCGCGTCGACGTCGTCGGTGAGCCCGCGCGCCTGCTCGGGGGACATGAATCGCGGGGTACCCAGGAGCGCTCCGTTTTTCGTGAACTGACTGTCGGAAGCCAGATCACGGATGCGCGCAATACCGAAATCGAGCACCTTGAGCTGCCCGGTTCGGGTGAGAAACAGGTTGTCGGGCTTGAGGTCACGATGAACCACGCCGTTGGAATGCGCCGCAACGAGCACGTCCAAGAGCGCGTCCGTGTACGTCAGCACCTCGGCTACTGAAAGCCGTCCCCCCAGCCGTCCGCGCCGGTCCTCCAGGGTCTCGCCATCGAGCAGCTCGGTGACGAGAAACGGGGAACCGTCCTCCAGGACGTCGTCGTCGAGCACACGGACCACCCCCGGGTGACCGACGGCGTTCGCCGCATACCCCTCCCGCTGGAAGCGGCCCCGGACCGCGCGGTCCGTCGACAGCGCGAGATGCAGAATCTTCAAGGCCGCACGGCTCCCGTTGCGGTGGGTCGCAGCGTACACGGCCGCCATGCCGCCGGCCCCGAGCAGCGCATCGAGATGCCACTTTTTCGCAACGGTCGTCCCGACGCGCGCGCACGCCTGCAACCCTTCGACCTCCACGCGCTCGGTGCGCGTTTCATCGGGCGATTTCACGCCCATGCCTCGCGCGTCACCGCCGCTCCGGTGCTGCTTGCGATGCCGTCCATGACTCTCTCCCGGCGCTCCGAGCCGTGTCGGGATCCGGCCCACAGTTCGCGCTACGAAATGCGCATCGCACCGACGCCGCGCTCCGTCAAGACTCTTTGCGAGCAACGGCCGGAGGGCCGCGCGCTCGACAGCGGCCTCGCTCTCGCCGGCTCGCTTGCCATACATCGACGCACCATTCGCAAGGACAGTTGGGCGTATCGACCGGTTAAGCGATCACTGGAGAATCGTCCCATGGTCGCCAAGCCGATGCCTTCCCCGTACGCGCAGCATCTTGGACAGGCCCGGGTCGTGGGTCTCATCGAGGGTCTCTTTCCGCGCACCCTGCAATGGGCCGATATCGAGGACCTGCGCCAGACGGCGCTGGTCGCGGCGCTCAGAGTGACCCGTCCTCCGGCGACCCCGGACGAATGGACGGCCCTCGCGTGCAAGATCGCCAACGACACGCTTGCCGAACATTTCCGGGTCGGAGCGACCCGCGCGAAATCGGAGGTAGGTCTTTGCGAGAATGCGGACGACCATGCGGCAAACGCGGGCGCACAAACCGACCCGTGCATGCGGCTCGATCTCGAGAAGCTGCTCGATTGCCTCCACGACCTGGTCGAGGCCGGTCACATCACCGCACGCCAGGTGGGCATCTGGACGCGCGCGGTCCACGGCGTCGCTCACACCGAGATTGCCGAGGAGCTCGGCCTAGCGCACTCCACCGTCCGCAACGAGGCGTGCGACGCCCGCAAGACCCTGCGAGCGCGCTGGATTGCCTGCGCCGGAACCGCGGCGTTCTTCACGATCGCCGCGCTCGTCTGGTGGGTCGCGCGAAGCGATGGGGTCGCCGGGCGCAGCCGTACCGCTCCGAGCACGGCACACGGCTCATCCGAGTCGCCTTCACCCCCGATCCACAGGTGGTGATCTCGACGCCACCCGAGAAACTCCGGGGCCTGCGAACCCGACTGGAGGCCATGAAAAGCTCACCCATGGGCGTGGTCCCCGCGGCGGCGCGCGCTCGCGAGCCGGGGCGCTCGCGCGTCTGGGCCTTCCTCCCGCCCGCGCTCCGCGAGCGACTCGCGTCCCACTGTGCGGCCGCCGCGACGGCCGAGAGCGCCGTCGTGACCGCTGCTCTCCATCAATACTTCGAGAACGCCGGCGACAAGGAACTCGTGCTACGGCGGCTCGATCGGCTGGACCAGGCCGTCGGACACACCCTGCGCGCGCTCGATCTGCAGTGCGAGGCGTTCGCGGTCTTCATGAAGATATGGTTCGCGCACACCCCCAGCGTCGGAGCCGACGGTCGGCGTGCAGCGCTGGCGCTGTCCGAGAATCGCTACAGGCAGTTTGTCGAATACGTCGCAGCGCGGATGGCAAGCGGCGCGCGCCTCGCGCGGGATCTGCCTCGAGAACGCCCAGCCGGCGAGGACAGGCAACACCCGGCCGCGGCTGGGCAGACCGCCGACGCGGCGCCGCAACCGGGCACTGGGGCCCCTGGCGCGGACGAAGGCCATGGCCCCGGATGAATTGGCGATCGTTCGACCCACACGCGCCGGAAGCCGGCCGAGGCCGATCGGGGACGAGTCGTTTCGACGGGCCGTCGGTCGCAGCTCGCTGTCGTGGGTGCGGACCGTCGGCCATGACCGACCGGGCCGGCCCTCGCTCGCTCGAGCACGCCTGCCGGCCCTCTCCAGACGCGCTTTCGTCAAGGTCTACGTCGCCGGCGCCACCCCAGCGAGCGCTGCTGCAGCGGCGCGTCATCTCACCTACATCGCGCGCGACGGAGTCGAGCGAAGCGGGGGCCGCGGCGTCTTGTACGGTCCCGAGGGGCCCGCTCTCGCCGCCGCGTTTCGCACGCCCCGACCGCGGGAGAAACGGCAGTTTCGCCTGACGATTTCACCGGAGGACGGCTACGAGCTCGACCTGACGGCATTCGTGCGACGTTTCATGGCGCGAGTCGAAGAAGACCTCGGCCAGCGGCTCGAGTGGGCCGCGGTCAACCACCACGACACCGGACACGCCCATGCGCACGTCGTCTTGCGTGGAGTGGACCGCGACGGTTTCGAGGTGAGGCTGGACAGGCGCTACATGTTTCACGGCTTGCGGTGGCGCGCGCAGACGATTGCGACCGAGGAGCTCGGACCTCGGCTTGCTCAGGAAGCCGAGCGCTGGCAGGAAGTGACCCGGGAGCGATACACCGTGCTCGACCGCGAGCTCGCGCTGCGCGAAAGGGATCACGAGGTGAGCGTCCGAGCCGGCGCCGCGCCAGAGCCACCACCAGGACTCGCCGAAGGGCTGCTCGTCGCCAGACTGGCCCATCTCGAACGCTATCGACTCGCACATCGCAAGTCGGTGACCTCGTGGATCCTCACGCCGGGGTGGGCGGAAACACTCCAGGAGATCGAAGCGAGATGCGGGATCGTCGAACGAATGCACCAGACGCTGCACAGCGATCCCGCTCGTTATCGGATCGTGTTCCCGGGTCGGAAGCTCGAACCGACGCCTGCGGACCGGGGCCCCGTTCTCACCGGACGTGTCGTCCGCTCGGGGCCTTGGGACGAGCGCCGAGGCAACTTCTACGTCGTCCTCGAGACGCCGGCGGGCTCTGGATACCAGCTCTCGGTCGACGCGCGCTCCGCCGAGTGTCTGCGGACAGGAGACCTCGTGTCCTTCGCAACGCGCCCCGAGCGGCCGCGCCGTCCCGGCACGCCGAGGTACCACGTCGAGCTGCGCAAGCTCGCGCTCGGAATCGACGAGCAAGTGCCCTACCGGGGCCCGGTCTGGCTGGATACGGTGCGCAGCGCTCCGCTCGCGGTCTACGGCTTCGGAGTCGAGGTTCGGCGAGCGCTCCAACGCCGCGACAGCGAGCTGCGCTCGCTCGGCATCGACCCGAGCGGTCGCGAACACATCGGCCGACTGGGGGCGCTCGAACGCCTTGCCCTGGGTCGCGAAATCGCCAGGCGGACGGGGGAAACGTTCCTGGAGAGGACACCGGCAACCTTTCGCGGACGCGTCGATCTCGCGGGCAATCGCTCGATCGCACCGCTGGCGATCGTGAGCGACGGGTCGCGCTTCATTCTAGTCGCCGCCACGCGGGAGCTGCGCCTCCGCCTCGGCAGTCGCGTGACACTCGAATGCCGCTTCGATTTCGCCAGCGCCTTTCGCGGCGTCCCCCAAGGGCACACCATCGGCCTGTCGCTACCCGTGCCCGCCATCGAACACGAGCTCGACGTCCCTGAGCGCTGCATCGGGTGAGCTGCGCTCGTGTTAGGCTCGTCGCGTGACGATCGGGAGGGTGGTCAGGCCGCTCGCTCTCGCGCCGGAGGCGGTCCGGCAAGAGTGGATGCGGCAGTACGCCGCGAGCATGGTCGTCATGGGCGGAGCGTACGAAGCGTTCGCGCTCGCGCGCTCGGCGGTGTTCGGTTTCAGCATCGCCGACGGCATCTTCGCAGTCCTCTACGGAGCAATGCTGCTTCTCGTCGCGGCTCGCGCATCGCTGGAGGTGCGGACGGCATACGCGATGGCCGGCCTTGCAGTGGCGCAGATTCCAACATTCATTCAGCTTGGGTTCGCCGGACCCTCGGCGCTGCTGCCGTGCGTGGTTCCTGTTCTCGTGGCGCTGTTTCTTGGCGCGCGCGCCGCATACGTCGTGAGCGCTGGCGGGCTCGCAGGGTTCGCGATCATCGCGCTTCTGCGGACGCGCACCGATTGGCTCCCGCCCATGGATCGGAGGCTGGCCGACCCGCGCCTGTACCTCAACTGGCTCACCCTCGCGCTGGGGCTGGCCGCGGTGGTGGTGCCCGTCGTGTGGCTCGTCACGAAGCTCACCGTCGCCGTGGACCAATCGGTGCTGGAGCTCGCGAAGGCGCGCTCGGCGCACGAGGCGAAAGTTCGGCTGCGCGTTGCAGCCGACCAAGCGCTCGCCAAGACGATGGATCAGCGCCACCGTGCACGCCGGATCGAAGCTTCGGGGCTGCTCGTCGCAGGCGTCGTGCACGACCTGCGCAATCACCTGAACGTACTTCAGCTCTGGTCGGAATCCCTGCGGGACGACGCGTCGGCCGACGGCACCGTCCGGGAGTCCGCCGCGCGAATCCATGGGCTCTGCGCGGAAGCGACACGCATGACGCGCGACGTGTTCGCCGTCGCCCGCGCGCCGGCCGCCGCGGTCGATGCGACCTGTCGGGCCGGGGTCCAGACCGTGGCAGCCGGTGGGGTTCTAAAGCGCGCGTTGCCCGCCGATTTCGATCTGAGCATCTCCTGCGAGCTCGCGGAAGACTGCATGGTCGCGCTCGACCGGTTCGCGCTCACGTCGACGCTCCTCGAGCTCGCCTCCGCAGCCGAGGTGACTCGCTCGCTCACGCGTCGGTTGCGGCTCACGGTGCGTGACGCGCAGACCGAGGAGCGCGCCAATCTCGCAGGATGTGCGGTGGTGATCGAGCTGTCGCTCGGCGACGCCCCCGGCTCGCTCGACTCCCTGGCGGCGGAGATCGCCCAGCGGGGCGCGCGCCTGCTGATATCGCGCGATCAATCGGGCGAGGGAGTGGCCCGGCTGCTCTTGCCCCGTCCCGCCGCGGGAAGCGAGCCCTCGGTGAGCTGGATCGACGGGTGAAGCCGGTGAGTGACCCCGATCTTCGCGCTCTGCGCGATCGACTCGCTCGGCGTCTAGGGCGCGATGTGGCGCTGCTCGGAGCGCTCCCCCTCGCATTCGACCTCTGGGACGTGAGCCACCACGCGCCCGCTCTCTGGCCATCGGCCCTCGCGCTCTCGTTGACTCTGCTCGCCGCCGGCGTGGCCGCGGTGGTGCGACTGCCCCCGGCGTTCCGAACCGGGCTCGTGCTGGGAGCGATGGCGTTCATTTGCATGGTCTCGTCGATTTCCGTGGGCTTGATGCCGGCGACTGCCGGCGGCGCGGCGGTCGCATGTCTTTTTGCAGCATTCCTCACCGGCCCGCGATCCGCCCGCACCTTGACCTGCGCCTGCATGGCCTGGGTCCTCGCAGTCGGCGTGTTCCATCAACTCGCCCCGGGAACTTTCGCGCGCGCCGAGTCTCTCGCCGACGTCGCGCGCCCTGCAAACTGGATGAGAACCTTCTTCACTCTCGTGGCGCTGACGGTGGTCTCGATCCCGGCGCTCATCGCTCACGTCCAGGCGCTCAGCAGCTCCACCCGGCTGAGCCAGGAGCTCCTTGCGGCGGCTCTGGACGAGGAACGAAAGCGCGAGGAGGCGACCGCGGCCTACGCTCGGGCCGACGCCGAGCGGCGCGAGGCTGCACACCTCGAAGTCATCGAGTTCGTCGGCGAGGGCTTCGCTCGCACGTGCGGCAACCTCCTTCAGGCCATCCGCACCGAGGTCGAGCTCGTGGCCTTGGCGTCCACTTGGCCGAGCGGCGAGGTTCGCCGCTCGGCGTCGGGAGACTCGAAGATCAGCTTCATTCGGCAAGGCGTTTCCGAGATGGTCGAGGCGGTGAGGGGGGCGGCGGCAGTCCTGCGTCGTCTGTCGCCCGGGGAGCAAGGGAACGGCGAATGGATCGGACCGGTCGATCTGGGCGAAGTGGCGCTGTCGATGAAGCGTCAGCTCGGCAAGCTCGAGGGCATTCACATCGTGACCTGCGTCGACAGCGGGGTCGTCGCGCAGGCCGACGGTTCCGCACTCGACGGAGTGATCTTGAACCTCGCGCTCAACGCTCGCGACGCGATGCCCTCGGGCGGTTTGCTGACGCTCACCGCTCGGCATGCCACGACTGGCGAACAGCGCCAGACGGGCTGCGCTGTGGCGCTGGACGTGTCCGACACCGGCTCTGGGATGTCCGAGGCCACGCTGTCGCACGCCTTCGAGCCATTCTTCACGACCAAGGGCGCCACGGGAACCGGCCTGGGCCTCAACGCCGCGCGCCGCGTGCTCGAAGCCATGGGCGGACGCATCCGCGTGCGCAGCACGCTCGGAAAGGGAACGACCTTCACCCTCCTGTTTCCAGCGGCGGGCCGCACCGTCGCTCGTCCCGAGTCCCCCGTGCCCCCCCCACCCCGCGTCGCGCGCGGCGTGCCCATCCTCATCGCAGACGACGACCCGGCCATCCGGCGAGGCTGGCGCGCCGCGCTGCAGTCACACCAGTTCTCCGTCCTCGAGGCGGCAACCATCGACGAAGCGCTGCTGCTGGCGCGAACCAACCAGCTGGCTCTCGCCTGGATCGACGCGGCCATGCCCGGTCGCCCCGCGCGTGACCTGGTCGACGAGCTGCGAAGGACCCGACCCGATGTCCATCTGGTGGTCTGCTCCGGCCTCACGGAAGACGAGCTGAAGCGCCGCGATCTGCGCTCCAGCGACCTCGAGCTCATCGCCAAGCCCTGCCCGCTCGAGGTCTTTCTCGACCGCGTCGCCCTCGCCGCGGCCGACTACCACCCCGGCTTCGCGCTCGACGAGGCGTGATCTAGAGTTGTCCCGCCATGAAGCTCGGCGGCCTGGGTGATTTTCTGACTCTGCTCCTCTTCGCGATCGGCGCGATCGCGCTGGCAGTTCACCAGGGGCTCAAACTGAACCCCTCGATGGCTGCAACGCTGCCCCGATTCATGAAGTCGCGGCAATCGCTGCTACTCGCGGGCGCCACGTGCGGCCTGGCGGTGATCGTCTTGTTCGCAAGGCACGCGCAGCAGCCGGTCGTGCAGGAACCGAGCGCCACGTGGCAGCCTGCGCCGCCGCCGCCCGGCTCTTCGGCCACGGCCAGGACGAACGCCGAGCCCGAGGGCATCGGCGCGGATCCGGAGAGCATCGCCGCCGATCCCGAAGGCTTCGGTACGGACCCGGAGGACATCGGGGCGGACCCGGAGGGCGCCGGCGAACCATCGGAATCGGTCGGCGAGGAGCCGGAGCATGCGACCGCCGAGCAGGAGGAGAACCGCAGCGAAAAGCCCAATCGCTCCCGCCCCACGCCGACGAGCGCCCGGGCCGCACCCGCGACTTCTGCGGGCGCTGCCGCACCCAAGAGCGCCGGGGGGCTCGCCCGACCTCGCCAGCCGGGAGCTAAGCCGGCGGCTTCGACTTCTCCCTCTGCAGAGGCAGCACGAGCGCGATGACGAGCTCGCCCTTCGAGTTCACCTTCGTCCGGATGGCCGCTCCGTCGTAGCCTGCTCGAAGGGCAACCACCTCGAGGTGGCTGACCGCGGCGGTCAATGGCCGTGGGACAGGCGGCGCCTCGACGGTCGGGGGATCATGCCAATACTTCGTCATCTACTGAACATTTGTCACGTTTCATTCCGGAGTCAAGGGCGATGCTTCCCGGTGACGTCCGAGTCGCCGGGGTTGCCGGAGAAGTCACCCTCGACTCGCCACGCGACGACGACTTCGGCTTGCGCTCTCGCTTGCACACCGCTTCCTTCGCGGCCCGTTTTGCAGCTCGCACGCCATGGCGGAGAGCGCACGTATCCGCAGTCGGGTGGCCCACGACTTCGATATTCCGAGCGCTCGGGCGACCCGAGGCAACGACTCTTCGCCCAGGTCATGGCGCTCGATGAGGCTGCGCTGGCCGCGCGGGAGGCGGTCAATCGCTTCACGCAGCCGGCGCAGAAGCTCGCGGCCGGAAGCCACCCGCTCGGGGTCCATCTCGGCCTGTCGGTCGACCGCCTGCATCGTCTCCTCGGCGACCGCCATCGCGATGCACCGCTCCAAAAGATCGTCCTTCGACCCTTTCGCCGACCCATCGCCGGCCGCCGTCGTGAGCCGATCGGAGTGGACGCGATAGCGAGGCAGATGCGCCCACTGGCGGAGGCCTTCCGCCAGACAATCGCGGATACGGCGGTTGGCCCACCGGCGAAATGGGGTCCCGAGTGACGGATCGAAGCTGCGCGATGCCCGCAGCAGGCCCTCGCTCGCCAGTGATCGCAGGTCGTCGAGCGTGACGTCGCCGAATCGCAGGCGCCGAGCGGTCTGTCGCGCATTGTGCTCGACGAGGTCGAGCGCCGAGTGAAAGCGTGCTTGCACGTCGCCCGGGTCTGCGGAATCGCAAGCGCCGGCGACCCGGGCGCCAGCGGCCGGCGAGGTGAAACGTTGCTCTTCAATCGGCGCGCCTGCGGCGGGCGCATGCTCGTGTGCGGTCATGGCTCCGAGAGCTTTCCGGGAGCCGACAGCTCGCGTGCTCCCACCGCTATACCGGGCGAGCCGCCCGATTGTACTGCGAGGCAACTCGGCTCCGATCGAGCCCGACGGGACGGTAACGATGTTCGAGGGGCAAGGGGTGATCCCGGAAGTGTCCGGCGGCGATCCGCACGCCTCGAAGATCTCGCCCGACGACCCACGTCTGCACTTCGTTCGGCCGCGACCAAGGACCCTTCGCAAGGGCCCGGTGATCGGCGTCGTCACCGGCATCCTCATCGCGCTCGCGCTCGCCATCGCGGTCGCGCTGCGCCCGGCCCCGGCGGCCCCCCCCGAGAACGTCGAGGGCGACAGCCCGACTCCGACGCCGGCGCCAAGCGTTCCCGAAAGGATCCGCAACGCGCACACGGACGGCACCCACGCGGCCCCGTCGCCGTCTCGTCCCCGATTCCCGTCCAGCGGCAACGACGCTGGTTTGCTCGAAACGCGCGGCTTCCAAGCCTTTGCATCCGATCGCGATCGCCGAACGGATGTCGTCTCCGATCAAGAGCGACGAGCGGCCGGAGCCTCGATCCTCTTCGACGTTCACGGCCCTCCCGAAGATCGCAGCGCACCCATCCCGCCCACTCCCATCGGACCCGCCGGTAGCGGCCCGGTGGCGTTGTCGAGGGGCACGTACGCTCCCGCCGCTGCGAGCGAGGACTCCGACATGCAGTCACAGAAAAATGCGTTCCTCGAATCGGGCGGCGCGTGGCGGATGAGCGACGTCCTCGAAGCAAGCATCGAGCACCCTCGCAGCCGCTTGGAGCTCCAGGCGGGAACGATCGTGCCCGCGGTGCTCCTCACCGCCGTCACCAGCGATCTGCCGGGCCCCGTCATCGCACAGGTGCGCGAGAACGTTTACGACACCGTCACGGGAAACACGCTCCTCGTTCCGCAGGGTGCACGCCTCGTCGCCCAGTACGATTCGATGGTCACGTGGGGGCAGGACCGAGTGCTGGTCTGCTGGAAGCGCCTTCTCTTTCCGAACGGGGATTCCCTCGATCTTCACTGCATGCCGGCGGCCGATCTGCAGGGCAAGGCCGGCCTCGCGGACCAGGTCGATGAGCACTGGGCGCGGCTGGTCGCCGGGGCGGCGGTCTCGTCTCTACTCGCCGCGACGGCTCAGGGCGTCGCCGGAAACACGACGGGGTTTTCTCCCAGCGTTCCCCAGCTCTGGGCGAACGGCGGCGCCCAGGCCGTCAACCAGAGCGGTCAACAGATCGTCCGCCGCGACCTGATCGTGCCGCCGACGATCAGCGTGCGCCCGGGGTTTTCCGTCAACGTCATCGTCAACGAAGACATCGTGCTCCCGCCCTACCACGATGCCGAGGGGCCCGGGCTCGACGCGCAGGCTACTGCACCACCGCCGTGAGGCCTCCCACGCAGAAATTCCACGGGATCGGAGCGGTCGAGGACGACGGAATCTGAAACTGGATGAGAGTCACGGCAGTGGGCTCGAACGGCTGCGGATCGGTCACCCAGCTGCCTTGCGCCGTCTGAGAAAACAGGACCGTGTGCTGCCCGGCCGTGTACACGGCCTTGAAGTACGCGTTGTCGTTGTTGTCCTCCGTGGGGAAGGCCACGCGCACCCCGGTCGATGGAATCGTGGGGCCGGTGAGCTGGAAGCAGAAACCAGTGATGCCCGCGTCGACGGTGTCGAACGGCATCTGCGGTGGGCCGTCGTTGAGCTCGAGCGCGATGCCGGCGCCCCATGCGCCGGACGCCGTCGACGTCGTGCCCGACGTGCACATCACGCCTCCGTCGTTGGGAAAGCCCCCCGCATCCGGAGTCGTGACCATCGAGCAATTCACCCCGTCCAGGTCGGCACAATCGCTGTACACGAACCATGAGCCGGTGATGCCCAGCGGGTTGCTGCCGGACGCGACGTAGCCGGTGTCGTCGGGCACGATGGGAACGCCGGGACAGGCGGGCCCGGCGTCGACGCCGGAATCGGACTCCGCTGCGGCGGAGGCATCGACGCCCGAGGCGCCGGAATCACCCACCTCGGTGGACCCGCCGGATGTCGAAGCCCCCGGCGACGCGGACTGCGATCCGGAGCTGCACGCCGTCAACACGAAGCAGCCCGCGACGGAAACCCGCAGCACGTGCGAAGCCATGCGCGGCACGGAAGCACATTCCCTCGACTTTGTGAACCGCAGCGGCTCGCGAACGGCATGATGAATGCTTCGTCTTTGGAATCATGGCTGAACCCAGAACGGTGCGCTGCTACCAATATGTCAATCGTTCGTACGATCGCGTACGCGAGGTTTTCCATCGCGATCCGTCGAAACTGTTGCAGCGCGCCACGACGTCGGCCGCGGCGCGCGCCCAGGCGCTCATCGCGAATCTGCACGTCCAGGTTGCGGGGATCGACCTGGGCGTGGATGTGCGCGTCGTTGCGCCCCGCGTGCACGACGGTCGGACCGGACCCGGCTCGATTCCGGTCACGACGGTCGACCTCTCCTGGGAAGCCACGCGCATGCCGGCGCTATTTCCGACCATGAACGCGGAGCTCTCGGCCCAGCCCTTGTCGGCGAGCGAGACGCAGCTGGAGATCTTGGGGAGCTACCGGCTCCCCCTGGGACTCGTGGGCAACGCCCTCGACGCCGCGATCGGACACCGGGTTGCCGAGGCGACCGTCTACCGATTGATGGAGGACATCGTCGAGCAGCTGCGCGAGGAGCTTCCCTGATCCGTCATGGCAGCTGCCGCGCAGCTTTGGCATGCAGGCGCAAGGGCTGCGTCGCTCACCTTTCGGCCCGATCAACGACTCGTCCACGCATCTGTAGACCGCGACGTCGAGCTTTTTCCCGTTCGGCTTCCCGGGTGCGGCGCGGCTGGCGCTCCGGCAACGAGGCAAGCAGATGCTCCGTGGCGAGCGCAATCCGCTCGACAGCACCCCGGAACGCCGCTTCGGTCGCGATCGACGGCTTGTTCAGCCCGCTGACCTTCCGCACGAATTGCAGCGCCGCAGCGCGAATCTCGTCCGGGGTCGACGGGGGCTCGAAATTATGAAGGACTCGGATGTTGCGGCACACGGGGCCTCACGATGGCTCAGGGAGTGAACGATTCGATCCGGGAGCTACCGCCGACCACCAGGACGCTCTGGGTCGGCGAAGTGATCGCTCGCGCGTTGAGATGCGGAACCAGAGTGTGGATCTCGGTGATTCCGCTGCTCGTCGCCGTATACACGTGGGTCGCGCCGGTGGCGTCGTTGCCGACGATGAGGACGCTGACGCCCGTGGTCGTGAACGCCTGCGCGTTCACCAGGGTGAGCGGAAGACTCGGACCCCATGGCGTCGCAGCGCAGGACGATTCACAGGTCGGATCCACGACGCGGAGCGCCGATGCCGTCGCCGCATCGTCGCCGGCGGTCGCATCCCCGTCGTCGGATGCTTCCGATACGTCGGCTGAACCCGAGAGGCCCCCGTCCGCTCCGGGAATCACCCCGCCGACGACGAGAACTGCGCCGCCATCGAGGACGACTCCGCCCGCTCCGGACGTCGGGTCCGGCGGATATGGAAGCGCGATGACGGTGCTTCCGCCCGCAATCAGTTCGACCCCTGCACCGGCGTCCCCATCCGTGTTCCCTCCGATGATCGCGAGCGCGTCCTGAGAGGTGAGCCAGACTGCCGCGGCGCCTAGACGTGGCGTGCCGAGAGTGATCCAGTGCGGGTTGCCGAACTTGTAACTGGAATTGCTCGTGTCAGTCGGAACGATCTCGAGCACGTACTTCGAGGGATTGCCGCTCGTGCGCGTACCACCGACGATGTACTCGTTGCCCGTGGCAGGATCGACAATCGTCGCGCCGCCGGCGATATCCGCAAAGGAACCTCCGCCCGACGGCAATCCGAACGACCCCTGGTAGCTGTCGGAGAAATCGAAATAGCTTCCGGCATCTCCGTCGAAAAGCCAGCTCACCGTGCCCTGAAAAGCGATCGATTGAGGGGCCACCGGGAGCGAGGGGGGCGAGGAGTAGGCTGCAAGCTGGGTGAAATCGTAAAGCTGCGTCTCGGCCGAGGTATCTGCCTGATCGCCGCCCGCAATGAGCAGGGTATCGCCGTTGAAGACGGCGAGAAGCGGCGAGGTGCGCGAGTCAGAAAGCGCTCCGGGAAGTCGCGCAAACTGCCCGGTTCGTTGGACGAAGATCGGAACGGTCATGCCGGAGAGCAAGCCGAAATCGAGCAAGACCGACGCACCGTACACGACCGCTTGACCGCTCGCGGCGAATTCGGAGACCGCCAGGATGGCGTCCGTGCTCTCGCTTCGATTGCCCAGATCGATCGTCGCGACGGGCAGCGTCGCATCGACGAGCGTCGAAATGCTCACCCCGCCATCGCTCGCGTACAGAGCTTCATCGATCTGCAGCGTCGTCGGCACCGGGTCCTGGGTGAACGTGCCCGCTTCGTCGTCCGTGACGAGCACGATGGTTGCCGAATCGTGCGAGCACGCGGCGCACGCCAGCAGCGCCAGCGCCCATCCCGCGCTCATCGTCAGGCGCACAACGGACCGAGGCATGGCGAGGTCTTACCGCTGCTGGTCCTCCGTGCCCAGCGATCCTTTCGGAGCAACGTCGAACGATCGGATCCCGACTGGAGAGCGACCGATCGGGGGCTCGCCATGGCTACCTTCAACCCCACCGCCGACCTTCCTCGGTTTTACGCGCGCGTCTTGGGGACGACGATTCTACTGTCGGTTGCCACGAGCCTGCTCGCTCGGCACCTCATCGTCAATTGCACCGAGAGCATGCCCCTCGGACTCTACTGGCTCTCTCGAGGATCCAGACCCCGATCCGGCGACCTGGTCGCGTTCCCCGTGCCGAGCGATGTCGCGTCCCTCGTCCGCGCGCGCCGTTACCTGCCCGACGGCGCCCTTCTGCTCAAGCAAGTCGTTGCCGTGCCTGGTGACCGCGTGTGCACGGACGGCGACGTCCTCTCCATCAACGACGTCCCGTTCGGACCGATCGCAGCACACGATAGCGAAGGCCGTGTCCTGCCTCATCCCACGGCCTGCGGCGTGGTCCGCCGCGGCCAGATCTACGTCGCTTCTCGCGACCGGCGAAGCTTCGACTCGCGAAGCTTCGGCCCCGTGCGCATGAGCGACATCCGAGGGACCGTCACTCCAGTCTGGACCGTCCTCGGTCAGCGTGCGATGGCGGCGACGGCATGGGCGCCGCGGGCCTCGTTCACGGGGCACCCGTAAACACCCGTCCACCCAAGGGTTCTTGTCGCGGGAAAAAGCGGGCACGACCGCGCGCACGACAATTGCGCACGACGAGCGTCGATGCGTCCGATTGCGCTCGCGCTCGTCGCGTTCGGCGGGGGGGTCGCCGGGAGTCTCCTTTCGTCCGGAGCCGTGAAGCAGGCGTTCGCCGAAGGCTCGGCCATCACCATTCCGGTGCCCTCCGAAGGCGTGATCTTTCGGAGCTCGGCCGGCCACGTGGTCGCTCGCCTGCGGTCCGACCCGGGCGGAGGAGTCTTCGAGCTGTTCGATGCCCGCGGAAGGGTCGGAGTCCGCCTTCGCGCAGCCGATGGAGTCGGCGGCGTGCAGCTCGGGCGCAGCGCAGGCGCCGGCGCCGCGACCGACAGCTCGACGCCCGCGGGTCTCCCGTCGACGGACGACAGCGGGTACTGAAGCTCCGACGCCGCCGACCCCTGTCGGATGGCAGGCACTTGCCCAGCGCGAGCAGGTGATTACGGTGCCAGGAGCCGGGTCGCTGTCCTTCGCGCGGTCGTAGCGCGAGGCGACCCAGGCACGCTCGAACCATAGCCGCCGGGCAGCGCAGCGCGCCTGGCCGAGGAGCTTCGCACCATGTCTGAACAAGTCACGCCCAACTACGAATCGTCTTTCCCCCTGCTGCCGCTGCGCGGCGGCGTGCTGTTTCCCGCGGGGACGATGTCCTACGAGATCGGTCGAGCCAAGACCATCGCGTTGGCAGAGCACGTCGCGTCAAACGACGTCCCGTTCGTCGTCGTCTTCCCCCAACGCGTCGCCAAAGTCGAAGACCCGGGAGCCTCGGACCTACACGACCTGGGCACGCTTGCCCGCGTGCTCGGCATCCAGAAGCAGAAGGGGGGCACCTACGGCATCCTCGTGACGGGTCTGGCGCGCGTCCGCCTGAAGTCGGTCGACACGGCGACTCCATTCCTGCAAGCCATCGTCGAGCCGGTCTCGTCCCCTACTTGCGAACCGGACGACGAGCTCGCGGCCCTCGGCCTGGCGCTCCGGGATGCCGCGAGTCGCCTGGTCGAATCGGTGCCGATGATCCCCAGAGACGTCGGCGCTCGCCTCCGCGCGGTCGAGGCTCCCGGCGACCTCGCCGACCTCATCGCAACCTACCTGGACGCCACCGTCGAGGAGAAGGTCGAGCTGCTCGGCATGGTCGAACCGAAGGACCGGGTCCGCAGGCTGCTGTCGCTCATCAGCCGTCACGTCGAGGTGCAGCGGATGCGCGACGAGATCAACGCGCAGGTGAAAAACGACATCGACAAGACGCAGCGCGAACACCTGCTACGCCAGCAGATGAAGGCCATCCAGGAGGAGCTTGGCGACGAAGACGACGAGTCCGGGGGCCTCGACGAGCTCGAAAAGCGCATTGCGGACGCGAAGCTCACGCCCGAGGCGGCCGAGGTAGCGACCAAGCAGCTCAAGCGCCTGCGCGGGATGTCCGCGCAGTCGCCCGAAGCCGCCATGCTTCGGTCCTACATCGAGTGGATCCTGGATCTACCGTGGACGGCCACAGCGAGCGAGGAGCCCGACATCGCCGCAGTCCGGGCAGTCCTCGACGCCGACCATTACGGCCTCGAGAAGGTCAAGAAGCGCATCGTCGAGTACCTGGCCGTGCGCAAGCTCAAGCACGCCGCCGCCGCAGACGCAGACGCGCCGAAGGGGGGGGCGAAATCGGAAGGCGGCGCGAAAACGAGAGGCCCCATTCTCTGCCTCATCGGTCCACCCGGCGTCGGCAAGACCTCGCTCGGCAAGTCGATCGCGCGAGCGATGAATCGACAGTTCGTGCGTGTGTCGCTCGGCGGGGTGCACGACGAGGCGCAGATCCGGGGCCACCGCCGCACGTACGTCGGGGCCCTGCCGGGGCAGATCATCCAGGGGATGAAGAAGGCCGGGACGACGAGCCCCGTCTTCATGCTCGACGAGGTGGACAAGCTCGGGAGCGACTTTCGCGGCGATCCGTCATCGGCGCTGCTCGAGGTACTGGACCCCGAGCAAAACGGCACGTTCGCCGATCACTACCTGGAGATTCCTTACGACCTCTCCAACGTCGTGTTCATCGCGACGGCGAACGTCGGAGACACGATCCCGCCTCCCCTGCGCGACCGCATGGAGATCATCGAGGTGGCCGGCTACACGCGGAGCGAGAAGCTCTCGATCGCCAAGCGCCATCTTCTGCCCAAACAGCTCAAGGAACACGGCATGACGGAGCAGCAGGTGCAAATCACGGATCCGGCACTCGAGATCGTCATCGAGAAGTACACCCGCGAGGCGGGCGTGCGCTCCCTGGAGCGGCAGATCGCGGCCCTCATCCGGGCCGTGGTCGTCAAGGCCGCGGAGGGCAAGGTGACCGGACCGGTCGTCATCGAATCCGAAGAGGACGTGCGATCCAGCCTTGGTGCCGTGAGGTTCACCAATGAAGTGGCCGAGCGCACGGAGGACCCCGGAGTGGCGACGGGCCTGGCCTGGACACCCGTCGGCGGGGCGATCCTATTCGTCGAGGCAACCAAGATGCCGGGCAAAGGCAAGCTGACGCTGACCGGTCAGCTCGGCGACGTGATGAAGGAAAGCGCTCAGGCCGCGCTCAGCTATGTGCGATCCAATGCCGATCGATTCGGCATCGCCCAACGCTTCATCGACGACAGCGACCTGCACATCCACGTCCCTGCGGGGGCGATGCCAAAGGACGGCCCGAGCGCCGGCGTCACGTTGCTCACCGCGCTCGTTTCGCTGCTCACGGGCATCCGCGTCCGCCACGATGTCGCAATGACCGGCGAGATCACACTGCGCGGACGCGTTCTGCCCATCGGCGGCTTGAAGGAGAAAGCCCTCGCAGCGCATCGCGCGGGCATCAAGCGCGTCATCCTGCCCGAACGCAACCGCCCGGATCTCGACGAGGTTCCCGACGAAGTGAAACGAGACCTCGAGTTCGTGTTCGTCGGGCGCATGGAGCAGGTGATCGATGCGGCGCTCGAAGAGCGGCCAGCCGTGCGTCGCCCCCTCCCCCAGCCCACACCTCCTCTGGCGCTGGCCTGAGACGCTGGCGAGCATCGGGGCACGAAGCAGGGCTGCTGCAGCAGGGCCCCTTGCGGCGCAGTGCGCAACTCTTAAGTTGGGAGTGTCGCGTCATCGACTGACACAGCGTGCTTCAGGCGCTCGCCAGGATCGGACGCGCCTTTGCCGCTCCTGCGGCTCACGTCGACCTTGAACGTGCCGTCTCCGCCTCGGTCTCGCGACCGAAGAGCGTGGGCGTCAGGGCGGGATTCCGTCCCGTACGCCCCTCGCCGAGGCTGCCGCTCGAGGCCGCGAGCGGCAGGGGCACCCAAGACCAAGAACCAAAGGAGTAGAAAGATGAGCAACATCGTCATTCGCAATCCCGCCGGCGAAAAACCCGTCACAGCAAGTGCGGGGGAGCTGGCCCGGGATCCGTGGCGCACCGTGCGTGCATTGCTGGCGTGGGATCCGTTCCGCGATCTCGCACCCTTCTCGTTCGGAGAGCACGATGCGTTTCTCGCACCCGCCTTCGACATCAAGGAAACGAAAGAGGCCTACGTCTTCAAGGCCGACGTCCCGGGCATCCAGGAGAAGGACCTCGAGGTGACTCTCACGGGCAACCGGCTCACCGTGAGCGGCAAGCGCAACGCGGAGCAGGAAGAAAAGGCCGACCGCTACTACACCTATGAACGCCACTACGGCACCTTCACGCGAAGCTTCGGACTGCCGGACGGGGCCGACTTCGGGAACCTGAACGCGTCCCTGGATCAGGGCGTCCTCACGATCAGCGTGCCGAAGAAGCCGGAAGTGCTGCCGAAGAAGATCGCCGTCAAGACCGAAGGTCAGGCAGCCAAATCCTGATCGCGAAAGCGGAGGGCGCTCTCTCGATCGAAGCGGGCGCGCGCGGTCGCGCGCGCCCTTCTTCAAGGGCAGCGATATCCCTTCGCGGAGATGTACGTCCCGCGGGTCGGCCACGTGGGCGCGCCCGCCTGGTCCCAGACGACGACGGTCGCTCCTCCGGCGCCCGCCGCGTTGAGCGCGTCGATCTGGGCGTCGTGCGGGACGGCGGCGCGGCCGACGAATTCCCCGAGGTATTCGCACGCCTCGAGACCGAGCCCACTCGACTCTCTCACGGCGGCTCCCGCAGGCGTCAGGGCGCTGCAGCCGATCGTCGCAGCGACCGTGAGGTCCATGGCTGCGCGGAATGCATTGCACGCGTCAGGTCGCCTCATGGGTCAGTTCCCACAGACGAACACGGCTTGCGCGTCGTCGAAGCCGTATCCGACGTTGATGGTGCACGTGCAGCTCTGCGGCGCGGTCGATGGACCTCCGCAGCCCGGAAATGTGCCCACACATCCGAGCGGATAGACGACTGGGGCGCCGTCCACGTCATTTCCGGTGCAACCGCCTTCGTCGGGGGGCACCGGTGAGCAGGCAAACGTCGCGGCGTCGTTCGCGCAGCCTGCGGGCGTTGCCCCAACCGGGGAGTCGCACGCACCGGAGGCCAGAACGCTCGCCCCTGTCCCGCCGGCTGAGAGCAACCAAGCCGCGACCATTCTGGCCCGGCGGCTGCGTTGCGCACTCGAAAGAAACGTACCCCCACGCTTCGTTGACCCTCGCACCGGCCGAGTCTAGCGTGGCCGGGCATGGGGATGCGGAGGATGAGGCACGTCCTGGCTTGCGCGTCGCTCGCCGGCGCCGAGGCGTGCGTCCCGCAAGGACCGTCGATCGCCGTCCCTCCCGGCAGCACGGACAACTGCGATCCCTTCGGCACCGTCGACGTCAACGACAAGGAATACGTCGTCCAGAACAACGAATGGAACAGCGACCGCCAGCAGTGTGTGGCGGTGTTGGGCACGGCGTTCATCCTGACGAAGGCGCAGTTCAGTATGCCGACCGATGGCCCGCCGGCGACGTATCCGGCGATTTTCAAGGGCTGCCACTGGGGCAACTGCACGCGTAACAGCGGGATGCCGGTGCAGGTTGCGGCCCTCCCCGCGGTGACCAGCAGCTGGACGGTCAGCGTCCCACAATCCGCGGCGTACGACGTCGGTTACGATCTATGGTTCAATCGCGAGGCGTCGACGGGGGGACAGCCCAACGGGGCGGAGCTGATGGTGTGGCCCGACCATGGAGGGGGCGTTCAGCCCGCCGGCGCGCAGGTCGCCACCGTGACGCTTGCGGACGCTGCCTGGGACGTCTGGAAAGGTCCGATGGAGAGCTGGACGTACATCGCTTACGTGCGGCAGACGCCGACCGACGCGCTGGTCGATCTGGATCTCCGATCGTTCGTTTCCGATGCCGTGGCCCGCGGCGCGATCGACAAGTCGTGGTACCTCATCGCAATCGAGGCCGGCTTCGAGATCTGGCGGGGCGGAAAGGGATTCGCGACCCATTCGTTCAGCGCGCTCGTCGGCGCTCGACAGTGAGGGACCGGCCGTCGGGTTATCGCGGACGGGCTTCGGCGTCCGGGCGTCTCGGCATCGTGAAGAAGAACGCGGCGCCGGCGTCCTTCGTACCGTCGGCCCAGACGCGCCCTCCGTGGCGCTCGACGATGCGGTGCACGGTGGCGAGCCCGATTCCGGTTCCGGGAAAGTCCGCCTCGGGATGCAAACGCTGAAAGGGCCGGAACAGCTTGTCCGCGTGCGCCATATCGAACCCCGCCCCGTTGTCGCGAACGAAATACGCGATCGTGCCGTTGCGGCGCTCCTCGCCGAGCTCGATCGTCGGCGCCGGCACCTTGGAGGTGAACTTCCACGCGTTGCTGAGCAGGTTTTCCAGCAGGATCCGGAGAAGACCGCGATCCGCCTCGACCATGAGCGGCTCCGCCACGGTGAAACGCACCCTGCGCGAGGGCTCGGTGCGCTCCAGCTCCTCGACGATCTCGCGACCCAGGCGGGACATGTCGACGGCCGTGCGCCGCAGATCGGCGCGGCCCACTCGCGAGAGCTGCAGCATGTCGTCGATGAGCTCGCCCATCCGCTGTGCGCCTGCTCGCACGCGCTGCAGGAGCCGGCGACCGTCGTCATCGAGACGGTCGGCGTAATCCTCGAGGAGCACGTGACTGAACCCATCGATGGCGCGGAGGGGACCGCGCAGATCGTGCGACAACGAGTAGCTGAATGCTTCGAGCTCGTTGTTCTTTCGCTCCAGTTCGAGCACGAGCATCGCCTTCTCTTCGACGAGCTGTCGCGCAGCACGCTCCTCGGCTCGTATCCGGTCCTCCCGAATGCTCCGGTATTCGTCTTCGATTTGTTTCCTGCGCATCTGCGCCCGGATGCGGGCCGTGAGGACGCCGAGGTCGCTCGACTTTCCGATACAGTCGTCCGCTCCGGCGCCGAATCCATCGAGCGTCGCAGCCGGCTTGTCGACTGCCGTCATCAGAATGATGGGAACGGTGCGCGCGGTCGCCGACTCCTTGATCCGGCGGCAGGTGTCCCGACCCCCGGGCATGTCGCCATTCAGCAAGATGCAATCGAGCGGCCGGACGGAGAGCATTTCGATGGCCTCCTCTTCGGAATGCGCGATGACGACGTCATACCCGTCGCCGCGCAGCCAGGTCGCGAGACTCCGAACGAAGGACGGATCGTGGTCCAAAACCATCACGCACTTCGGGCCGACCTGAGCCCCTCCGACTTCGCCTTTCGGCTCGGTCCCCCGAAGCAAGGCCGCGAGACGGGCGAGGATGATGTCGGTCTCCTCGCCCTTGCGCATGAACGCATCGGCCCCGGCTTCGAGCGCCACGAGCTCCGCGGCCGGCTCGTGCGAATCTGTGAGGAAGATGCATGGAATCGACCGAAGCGCGGTGTCGAGACGGAGATTGCGGATCACCGTCGTTGCGTCGATCCCAGGCATCATGTCATGGACCAGGATGGCCGCGGGACGGTGCGAAGCCGCGACACGAAGCCCTTCGTCACCGCTCACGGCCACGAGGACCAGATACCCCGCGTTCTCGAGGGTCCGCCCGAACGTCTCGCGAAAAGCGCCCGCCGAATCGACGAGGAGAACGGTCGTCGCACTGTCAGGAGGCGCGGCACTCTCGACCCCGCCCCCGTCGGCAAGGGCCATCCGGTCGGTCAAGCTGTCGTCATCGGTCGCGCGACTCATGCTCGACCCCTTGCCCACGACCATCCGAACGTCGAATCCTGATGGTCGTTAGGCTGCCCCAGAAAGCACTCGACAGTCAACGCGAGGACGTGCGCACCAGGGACGTCGTCTTGCACGGGACGCGCGCGCGCACCGCGCTCACCCATCGATCAGGGCTGGTGTCGCTGCGCGCCGCCCGCGACATGGGCGTGCGCAACGCGAGCCCCGCGGCGATGCTTGCGCAACCAGGTCGGAAGCACTCCGAACAGAACGAATGCAAGCGCCATGTACGCGCACGCAACCAGGGCTGCGAGAAAAGAGCTCATGTTGGCCTCGACTTTTCCCTCGTCCTCGCATCACCCGTGCCATGGGCCCGAACGCCGACGCCCGCTCGAAACGGGCTCTCTATCGGCGCAGCGCCCGCGCGTGCGGCCGATCGTGCACGAGTCGCGCAAACTCTGCGTCCGCGCGTGCATGCGCACAGCCTCCGTACGCCCGGGGGGGGCGTGGGGGGGGCGTGGGGGGGGCGTGGACAGGATCCGGAGAGGACGATGAGCGGCTGAGCCTGCTGTTCGACCCGGGCATGGCCGGTCCCGCGAACGGGAGCGGGGCTCGAGCGAGGAAGCATCACAACCTGCCGCAATGAGGGCATTTCACGGGCGAGAGGCGAGGCGTCGAGGAGGTACTGCAACTTGACGGGCGCCGCGGCAGCCGATGAGATTGGGTGTGCGAGGCGAGATGGGTCTCGCCCACTGGCGGGCTCGCCCGAAGGGGCAAGGGGTGGCGTACGGCGGCGGCGATCCTCTAGCGGCAGCAGGCGTTCGTCCGGGCGAAATCGTCGCCGGAAAGTACCGAATCGAGAGGGTACTCGGCGCGGGAGGCATGGGCGTCGTGGTCGCCGCTCATCACATCCACCTCGACGAAAGGGTGGCGCTCAAGTTTCTCTTGCCCGAGGCCATGGCCGATTCCAGCGCCACGGCGCGTTTCGTCCGAGAGGCCCGGGCGGCCGTGAAGATCAAGAACGAGCACGTCGCCCGGGTGGCGGACGTCGGCGTCCTGCCGAACGGCGCCCCGTACATGGTGATGGAGTACCTGGAGGGCAACGACCTCGCAGAGTGGCTCCAACATCAGGGCGCGATGCCCATCGAGCAAGCGGTGGAGTTCGTCCTTCAGGCATGCGTGGCGGTGGCCGACGCCCACGCCCTCGGCATCGTGCATCGCGACCTCAAGCCCGCCAACCTCTTCTGCGTCAGGCGTTCGGACGGGCAGCTGACCATCAAGGTGCTGGACTTCGGCATCTCGAAGACGGTGACGGCCGCCGGGATCGCTTCGGGAACGACCACATCCGCGATGATGGGCTCGCCCTATTACATGTCGCCCGAGCAGATGCGGGCGGCGCGCGACGTCGACGCACGCGCGGACATCTGGGCGCTCGGCATCATCCTGTTCGAGCTGATGGCGGGTCGTCCGACCTTCGGCGGCGACACGGTCACCGAGCTCGCGCTCCGGGTCGCGAATGAGCCGACGCCCTCGATCCGCGGCCTGCGCCCCGACGTGCCCGAAGGACTCGAGGCGATCCTGTTCAAGTGCCTGCAGAAGGACCGGCAGAATCGCTACCAGAACGTGGCGGAGCTGGCCGTCGCGCTTCTGCCCTTCGCGCCGGCTCGCGCCAAAGCTTCGGTCGATCGCATCTCGGGGATCGTTCGGGCCGCCGGGCTCTCCGATAGCGGCCTCGAAGCGAACCTCCCGCCCGAGTCGGAGCCGCCGACGTCGGTCAGGCGAGCAAACGTCTCGCCCTTCGCCCCGACGTCCGCCGGGGGCCCGGCGCGCGCGCGGGCCCTCCTGCGGGTCGTCGGGATCGTGGGGATCGGTCTCGTGATCGGCGCGGGGGTCTGGTTCGTTCGCCATCGCAGGCCGATCCTGCAGGCGCAGACGTCCGCAGTCGGCGCGGCGCTCGAATCGCAGAAGCCGCCGGTGAGTCCGGTGAGCGCGCACGCCGAACCGCCCGCGTCGGGGGGACCCGTCGTGCAGGCGACACCTGCGGCGCACGCTGGCGGGCTTGCGGCTGCGAATGGACCCGGTCCGGCGCGCTCGGGAGCGCCCGTGGGGCTCGCCCCGGGTCTGGGGTCGGCTCCTGCGCCGGCCCACGCCGCATCTCCTCCCAGCTGTAGGCTCGTTTCCTCCTTCGACAAGGACGGCAACGAACACTTCATGCAACTATGCAAATGACGAGGTGGACGTTGGATCGGACTCTCCGCCGATTCGGGGCAGGTTGCCTGGCGGGCGTTGTGCTCGGGTGGCAGAGCAAGGCTGTTTCGGCGGACGCGGTGACGCAGTGCATCGCCGCGAACGAGGACTCGCTCGCGCTGCGCAAGGAGGGCAAGTTGCTCGACGCCCGCCGTGTCCTTTCGGTATGCGCGGCGGCGACTTGCCCCGACGCCATCCAGCGGGCGTGCCGGGGTCGAATGGCGGATCTCAATTCCGCCATTCCGACCGTCGTGTTCGACGTCAAAGACACTGCCGGCCATGACGTGATGGACGTGAAGGTGTCGGTGGACGGGCAGCCGACCGTCCCCGTCCGGGTGACCGCGGTGCCGCTTGATCCAGGACAGCACGTGTTCCGATTCGAATCGGGGCAGGTCTCGGTCGAGCTCAATGTCATCCTTCGCGAGGGGCAGAAAGATCAACCGGTCACGGTCATGCTCGCCGGGAGCCCCCCTTCGGGACCGACCGCGCCGGGGCCCGGGGTCGGGCCGTCCACCGCAACCGGCGCACAGGGCGCCGCGGCAACGTCCGTCCGTGGTTTCTCGCGCCGCACTGGAGTGGATCAGCGAACCGCAGGGTGGGTCATCGGAGGAGTGGGGATCGGCGCGCTGGCTGCAGGCGAGATCCTCGCGTTCGTCGCGAAGTCCTCATACGACGGCGCTGGGTGCAGGGGGACTGTTTGCCCTACCCTCGCAGCGCTCGACACCCAGAACTCGGCGCGCAATCTGGGCAACGTTGCAACGGGCCTCGTGGCCGGGGGCGGCGCGTTGATGGCTGCGGGCCTGATCGTCTGGATCACTGCCCCACACGGCCAATCAGCGGCGAAAACCTCATCATGGCAGGTGGGCCTGGCGCCACGGGGCGTAGCGGCCTCCGTCGACTTTTGAGCGGAGATCGCGCCGCAGCGGGAAGGAGATCATCCGTCGTCATCCGGAGGACCGCCCATGCGTGCCAGGTCTTCCTGTTTGACGCGCTCCGCGTTGAACTTGGCGGCGCGGTCAAGCATCTGGGTGACGACACGCGCCGCCGGAGGCGGCTCTCCTTTGATCCACCGCAGCGGGTTGATTCGGGCGACGACGAAGGAACGCAGGTAGGGGCTGGTGAGGCCTCGCTGTCTCAGCCGATCCACGACGAGCGCAACGTGACGCTCGAGCTCGAGAACGGCGCTCGCGAGTCGCTCGTGGTCGGCGATCGCCTCGGAGAGTGGAAGGTCCACGAAGCGCTCCGTACGGCGCAACACAGGGGCATAGGCGCCCCCCGCGAAGCGAGGCTCGCGCTCGTAGCAGATGCCGAGGGTCACGAGTGACGGATCCTCGAGGTAGAAAGCGAAGCTGGACTCGGAGCGGCGTCCATCCTCGGCGAGCAGGCCGCGTACGATGCGGATCGCTTCGAGCGATCTCTCCTTGAGGTTGTGCGCCTTCTCGGTATTGAGGGCGAGAATCTGCCAGGCGATGGCTCGATCGGGGATCACGAGCGCCGTGATCGCCTTGGCTCCGAGGCGGCGCATCGCCTCGAGGCGGTGACGCCCGTTGGGCGTCCAGAATCCTCCGTTCGGCGCCGTCACGGCCACGATCGGGTCGAGAAAGTATCCGGTTTTCGAGATGACCTCGGCCAGACGCTTGTGGTGCGCCTCGGACAGATCACGCTGGAAAGGCGTGGGCTCGACGCGGTCAATCGGTAAAACCACCAGGGCGAGATCGTGGCCTCCCAGCGGCTCGCGGTACGCGCCGATCGCCACGCCCCCGGCAGAAGCGACGCGCTCGAGGACCGGCGCGAGGGCATCCGCAACGTCCCCCCCGCTGCAAGCACGCGGCTCGAGGCCGACGGACCCGGCCTTGGCCTTGCGCGGCGCCCGCCGCTTGCCCGGGCTGCGCAAACCGGTCCCAGCGCCAGCGCCAGCCCGCTTCTTCGCCGCCACGGGCGCCGCATAGCACGCCGGCGTCGAGAGCGGCGTTCCGAGGGATGGCAGTGAGGGCGCGGTGGGGAACGCCGTTTCAGGGCGTGCTCTTCGAGCCCCGAGCACCGAGCACGTGCGCGACGACCCCGATCGGCACGCTCACCTTGGCGAAAACGGTCACACCGAGCCCGAGACCCGCAAACGAACGGACCTGGGCCTCGAGCCCGAGAATCGACCATCCGCCGGAAAGCAGGCCGCCCGGGCGCGCGCTCACGTCGAGCAGAGCGCCCGCCTGCGCCCAGAAACCGGCGTCGATGCGCGCGATCTCCACTTCCACGCCGAACGTCGCCTTGGCGAGCGACGAATACTCGAACGACACCCCCACCGAATCGTAGCGCGGGTCTCTCACGAACAGGATCCCGGCGCGCCCACGAACGAGCCCGGTCCAGCGATCCGAGCTTCCGAAATAGCGACCGACCCCCCCTTCCACGTCGAGGTCCCAGGTGGTGGCCTGATCGAGCACGAAGGGCCCCGCGGGACGCTGCGCCGCACCGCCCGCGGGCGCACTGGCCGACGGCGAACCCACCGACTGGGCGCGCGCCGGGGGCGAGGCGACCAAGAGCGCCCCCAAGGCCGCGGGAGCGGCTACGGAGCGCACGCGGACCGGTCTCAATGCGGCTTCACCACGGCGTCGACGCTTCGGGAGACGCGAGGCGAACATCGACCACGACGTCGACGGGTTCCGTACCGTCGAGCGTGAGCGTTTTGCCTTCGAGGACCGACCTCACACAGGCCCCTCCCCTCTTTGCGGACAGCTCCTTCGAGCGCAGACTGGAGGGTGTCGCACGAAGCTCGATGCGTGCCGTCTCTCCCCGGGCAATGGCGCGATCGAAGTCGGGACACTGCAGGGCAACGGTCTCGAGCGCGCTGGCCAGCGAGGGAACCATCGGCCGGGGATCACGACCGCGCGTCACGGCGAACGCGATCGCGAGCGGAGGCCCAGGCGATCGCCCGCTCAGCTCGACTCCCACCGCCTCGCCATAGGACGCAGCGCCCGCTCCGTCGCCGCCGGTTTCTCGATTGCACCCAAGGGCCAGGGCACCCGCCATTAACCAAAAAGCGAGCCGGACCGCTCTTCCGCGCCCGGTGGGTAACCGAGTCGAGGCCGACGAGCCGGGCGGCGAGGAGGCCGCCCGGCCCCCGGGCGTCACGGACTCTCGGCGGTGCTGCAGTTGGTGAGTCCTTGGTCGCTCACCTTGCACACGTAGACTTTGCGAAGCGCGCCGAACAGAAGATTGTCCTGGCGCGCGATGACGACTTTCTCACCCACCGGGGCAATCATGCCGTACGAACACCCGGGAAGCACGCCGGCGAAGAGGCCGGCCGCGATGGTCATGGCAATCACGTTTTTCATCATCCGTTCCTGTCTTTCGTCTTTTCGTTAGTGAGCAGCGTCAATAGAAGAAGCTGCGCGGGCTCAGTGACCTCGCGCCGGATTCGGCGCACATGGCTTGGTGTATGCGTCAGGCCGCTTTCCGTCGATCTCCTCCACGTCGAACTCGATCCGGCGATTGCGTTGCCGGTGCTCCGCAGTGTCATTGGGTCCCAATGGGTCCTTCGAGCCGCACCCCACGGCCGACAGACGGCTCGCCACGATCCCGTTGTCGACGAGCCATTTCACGACGGCCTGCGCGCGCCCTTCGCTCAGCTTCCGGTTTTGCGCGGCATTCCCCGCATTGTCGGTGTGTCCCTCCACCCGGACCTTGGTCAAGGACGGCGTGTTCTGCAGGCCTTTGAGAACCTCGTTCAACGTGTCGTGCGTCCCCTGCGCGTCGCTTATCGTCGCCTTCTTGTCCTCGAATTCGATCGGTCCCTGGATATCGAGCTGAGCACCCAACATCTTCGGCGGAGCGGGCGGCGGGGGAGGCGGCGGAGCCTCCGCAGCGGGGGGCGGCGGAGGAGGGGTCGCCGCAGGAGCGACGTAAATGTAGTCGCCGCTGCAGGCCGCCGTGCCGATCGCGGCGCCGAGGGCGGCCATCGCGAAACCTCTCCACCTACCCGTGCTCTTCAAGTCGGCCTCCCATCGCAGCGGATCCGCCACCCACGTCAGTTGGGGCGGCACCATAGAGCACAGCTCGACCGTTGGGAAGATCAGCCCGCCTGAAAATTCAGACCGCCTCGCTGCGCTCGTTTCATTCAGCCTTGCTTCATTCGGTCTTGCGAGAAAGAAATCAGGGAGCCACCCTGCGCCGATGACGGCCGTCCGCGAGACCTCCGAGAGCCCCATCCCCGAGACTTCCGACACTCCCCGCGCCGGCCCTTCCTCAATCGCGAAAGTCGACTCCCAGCAGCTGGAGCGAGCGAACGCCGCCGGACGCCAGCCCGTCGTCTTCGTCCATGGCCTTTGGCTGCTTTCGAGCAGCTGGAGCCGATGGGCGACACTGTTCGAAAAGGCCGGGTATACGGCAGTCTGCCCCGCGTGGCCGGACGATCCGGCGACCGTCGAGGAGGCCAATGCGAATCCCGACGTATTCGCGCGCAAGACCGTGGGGCAGCTCGCCAACCATCTCGCCCAGCTGATTCTGGGCTTGAGCACGAAGCCCATCCTCGTCGGCCACTCGTTCGGCGGTTTGCTGGTTCAGATCCTCGCCGGGCGCGGCCTGTCCAAGACCACCGTGGCCATCGACCCCGCCCCGTTTCGCGGCGTGCTGGCCCTGCCGTTTTCGTCTCTGAAGGCCGCCTGGCCCGTCCTCGGCAACCCGGCCAACCGAGGGCGGGCCGTCACCCTCACGTTGGACCAGTTCCGCTATGCCTTCGCCAACGCCGTCGACCCGCAGGAGGCGAAGCAGCTCTATGCGACGTTCGCGGTTCCTGCATCCGGCGCGCCTCTGTTCCAGGCCGCAGCAGCGAACCTGAACCCGTGGACCCAGGTGAAGGTGGACACCAAAAACCCGCAGCGTGGACCGCTCTTGATCGTCTCTGGAGCGAAGGACACCACGGTGCCCTGGGCGATCGCCAATGGCTCGTTCCAACGCCAGAAGAGGAACGCCGGGGTGACCGAGATCGTCGAGATCCCGAACCGGGGGCATGCGCTGACCATCGACAGCGGATGGAAAGAGGTGGCCGACACGGCGCTCACGTTCGTGAAGCGGTTCTCCTGACGCACCTGGTGATGGGGTGGATCGCCTTCGGCTGGGGAGCATGGGGTGAAGCGGCCGTGGTCTCGCCGGTCAACCCGAGCTCGGCGACCACCGCGAGATGATCGGAGACGACCCGCGGAATGACACGGTACGAGTGAAAGAAAAACGGACGCGTTGCAAAAACGTAGTCGAGCGTCCGATCGGGGCCGATCGCGGGGTATGTGTGGAACGGCTTGATGGATGGAGCACGTCCTCGCGCGGCACGCTGTTGAAATCGCCGACGACGATCATGGGCAGCCACGTTCGACACATTCGCGTACGTGTTCGATGAGCTTTTCGACTTGCCACGCCCGGGCGAAGATCTCTCCGCGCACTTGCCTGCCGAGTGCCCTGAGGATCTCGAACACGATGTCGTTCAGCAGGTGAACGTTCATGATCCCCACACGCGCGCCACGTACCTCGACGACGACGAACGTGTAGCCCTTCGACTCGTTGAGCAGCTTGGCGAAATAGTTGAGCGCCGGGCTCGAAGTCAGCGTCTGACCGAAGGTGTACTGATACGTCTCGCGAAACGGCCGTCGACTGAGAATGGCCGTCCCGCAGTTTCGCGTGAGGACGACGTCGCGCTTTCGCAGCAGCGCCCGGGCGAACCCGGGTAGCGGGCTTGCGTGATGCGCACAGAAGTGGACGAACGGGTACCCCGCGCGGGCGGCGATCCAGTGGGCCTGATTGACGCGACACGTCCCGCGCCATTCGATGTCCACCTCCTGCAGGCAGGCGACCTCGGGAGCCTTTTCGGCGAGCACGTCGGCCACGGCCGCCATGTTCTCTTCCAGAGCCGCGCGATCGACCACGTCACGGAACCCGCTTCGCGCCCCGTGACCCGTGTTCATGTTGAGCGTGGCGAGCCCGATCATTCCGCGAGCCACCTTCACTTCTCGACCCGATGGACTCCTCACAACGATGTCATCGCTTCGTCGCGATTCCGGGACTGGCCCGCAACGAAGGGGCGATGCGCGAGGTGCGCTACCGCGCAGATCTTGCGCGCCGCCGCGCGTCGCAGCCTCTACCGTCGCGATCGAGACGGGTGCGGTCCCAACTCCGAAATTTTGTGGCGCCGAAACCTTGTGGGAGGAGCGGAGCGCATTCCCGAGAAGTGGGTCCAGGGTCAATTTTATATTCAGGATATTTGTGGGCTTCGGCACTGCGTTATCGTTCTAGCCAGTGCCTTCGACCCTCGATGCGACCGCGCTGGTTCACGACTTTCGCATGTCGATGCCGCCCTCGTATCGACGTGCCCACGGCCTGGACGCCATCCAGGAGCATGCCGCGATCGTCGCGCGCCGCGGCAGCGCCGCCGCACACGTCGAGCTGTGGCGCATTCGTCGCGGTGCCGTGGTCGTCGTCGTGACCGACGAACGCAGCGATGGGCTGGCGATGATGAGCGCCGCGATCGCCGCGGCGGGGTTCGACATCGTGGTCGCCGAAGCCTACCGGCGCGCGCGCGGCACGCGGCCCGCCGAATCGGTGGCTCTCTTCGAGCTCCAACGGCCGGCCAGCGACGACGGGCCCATCGCACCGGACGACGTCGTTCCGATCGCGCGCGCCGTGGAATCGATGATCGAGGGGCACGTGGGCGCCGACAGTCTGCTGAAGCGCAATGCGCGGACCGTCCCGCCGGGCCGGCAGGGCTCCCCGGACGTCACGTTCGCCGACGACGAGGAAGCCTCGGTCCTGCTGGTCCAGGCGCGCGATCGTCCGGGGCTACTGGCCACCGTGGCATCCGCGCTCACCGAGGCAGAGGCGCGGATCGTCGATTCCGAGATCGTGACGGTCGCGGGACGCGTGCGCGATCGCTTTCAGCTCACGGAAGCCGATGGGCGGCCGCTTTCGCCGTCGCGCCGCGTGGACATCGCGCGGCGGGTGCTCGCGGCCATCGAACAGAGCGACCCCCGATCGAGCCGCGACTGATCGAGCCGCGACCGAATCCGGAACGTGTGGTCGAACCCCTCACCCCCGGATAGCAGGCGCTGGGGCGCCGAGGCGCGAGGGCGAAACGCACAGGTAGTTTGCACGAATGTAGGAGTCCAGTAACTCATCCGATACCGATCTCGAGGGCTTCATCCCCGATCGGGTCTCGCGCACCGGCGGAGCGGGCTTGGCCGTCGAAGTGTCGAGTTCAGCCGTGGTACGTGGCATTGGTATTTGCCTTGCGCCTCCTGCGAGTCGTGCGATTGTGTGATGCAAGCATCGTGGGTAGCGGGGTCGAGCAAGGCAGGCTTCACGGGTTTCGCGTGGAATGGGTTCACGGACATCTGGACACCCAGCGCGCCACCGAGGCCCTCGAGGCGGCTCAACGCGACTGGCAGCGTGTTCGCGACGGCGCGGGCGTGCACTTCGATGACGAGGAGCTCCGCCGAACCCAGCACGGAGTCGATGCCGCGAGCGAACGGCTGGCCCAAGTGAAAGCCGTCTTGGCCGAGCAATTCGATCGCTTTTGCGGATAGCCACGGGCCGCGTCGCAAGCTCGATTGGAGAGAAACGCCTGTAGCGCGTCTCTCAACCCCCTCGGGGCTGGGCGCGCAACCAAATCGTCTTCTATTTAGAGGGTGCTGCGGCGGCTTTCCTTGCTTTTGGGACTCATGTCGACGATCGAGGCGGCCGCGTGCACAGGCGAGCGGTCGACGGCCCGCGCCACACATCCTTCCGACACGCGCCCCTCTGCTCCTCTGGGCGCCATCGGGGCCGCCGGGGCGACCGCCCCCGGGCGGTCCGGGCCGCTCGCTCCAGCGGGCGCCGCCTCCGTCACAGAGGGGCCGTCGCCCTTCGAGCCCACGGTGGAGAACCCCGCGGGTCCGCCCGGTTCGCCGCCGAGAGGCATCGGCAAGATGGTCTGGATTGCCGGCGGCGAGTTCTCGATGGGGGCGTTCGACCCTCAGAGCTCGGGCGGGCTCGGGTGCAGCGACCCCTCTGCGGACGCTCAGCCCGTCCATCGCGTCCGGGTCGACGGATTCTGGATGGACGAGACTGAAGTCACCAATGCACAGTTCGCCGCGTTCGTTCACGCGACGCATTACGTCACGATTGCAGAGCGCACGCCCACGGCGGGGGAGTTCCCGCAAGCCCCGCGCGAAAGCCTCGTGGCCGGTTCGGTCGTCTTCGTGCCTCCTCCCGGGCCGGTACCCCTCGATTCGCAGCTCCGGTGGTGGACTTATCGGAGGGCCGCGAGCTGGAGGCATCCCGCGGGGCCAGGAGACGATGTGCGCGGCCGCGAGCTCTACCCGGTCGTCCAGGTGGCTTACGAGGACGCACGGGCGTTCGCGAAGTGGGCGGGCAAGCGTTTGCCGACAGAGGCGGAATTCGAGTTTGCCGCTCGCGGGGGCCTATCCGGCAGGCGTTTCGCGTGGGGCGACGAGCTGCGGCCGGGCGGTCGATGGATGGCCAACATCTTCCAAGGGCACTTCCCCGACAAGGACACGGGGGTCGACGGATGGGCGGGCCTCGCTCCCGTCGCATCGTTCCCACCCAACGGCTACGGCCTCTACGACATGGCCGGAAACGTCTGGGAGTGGGTCGCGGACTGGTACCGTCCCGACTACTACGCCGAGCTCGCAGGCCTTCTGGCGCACAACCCGTCGGGGCCGGCGAGCTCGCTCGACCCGGGCGAGCCGGGGGTCCCCAAGCGCGTTCAGCGCGGCGGCTCGTTCCTGTGCACAAGCCAGTACTGCACCCGCTACCTCGTCGGCTCCCGAGGCAAGGGCGAGCCGTCGAGCGGCGCGAACCACCTGGGGTTCCGCTGCGTCGTCTCCGGCAGTCGATGACGCCGGCCTGGCGGGCCTCACGACCGAGCGACGCGGCGACAGCCGAGCAAGACGTCGCGCAGGTGCTCCGGCGCTACGGGCTTCACGAGATGATGCCGAAAGCCGGCCTCCACGGTCCGGCGTCGATCCCGTTCCGTCCCCCACCCCGTCAACGCCACCATCACGGGCGGCTCTGCCATTTCGTGGACGATGCGCCGGCACACGTCGACCCCATCCATCCCGGGCAGGCCGATGTCGCACAGCACGACGTCGGGACGCGCCTGCATGACGAGGGCAACGCCGTCCGGGCCGGTGCGCGCCACCTGCACCTCGTGGCCGAGATACTCGAGCCAGTCCGACATCGTGTCCGCCGTGTCCTCGTTGTCCTCCACCACGACGATGTTCAGGCCGGACTTCGGGGCCGGGACCTGTGCCGTGCTCTGCGCGGGCGCTCCGGCGCCGTCTGCGTGGATGCCGATCGGCAACGAAAGGGTGAACGTCGCCCCCTTGCCTTCGCCTGCGCTCGAAGCGGTCAGGGTGCCGCCGTGAAGCTCGGCGAGCTGGCGCGACAGGGCCAAGCCGATTCCCAAACCGTCGTTCGCTCTTTGCCCGGAACGCTCGATCTTCGTGAACATCTCGAAGACGAGCCCGAGCTGATCGGAGGGAATCCCTTCGCCCTCGTCCACCACCCGGATGACCGCCCTGTCGCGCTCGCGCCCGAGCTCCACGCGAACCCGTCCGCCCGAGGGCGAGTGTTTTGACGCGTTGGTGAGCAGATTGCCGACGATCTGGGCGACGCGCGTTGCATCGACCCAGGCCGCCATCGGCTCCTCACGGACGATCGCGATCGATTGCTGACGTCGCACGAACGACGGGTCCGCTGCCTCCACGGCGCGCTCGATCACCCCGAAGAGATCGACCTGCTCCTTGCGGATCTCCAGCGTCCCGCGGCTGATGCGCGAGACGTCGAGCAAATCGTCGATGAGCCGGACCATGTGTTCGAGCTGCCGGTTCATCGCGGCGAGCGTGCGGGCGACCGTCGGGCCTTGCCCGGGCTGGCGCAACAGCACATCGAGCCCGAGACGCATGGGAGCGAGCGGATTGCGCAGCTCGTGAGCGAGCGTCGCCAGGAACTGGTCCTTCTGTTTGCCTACCGCGCGGAGCGCGCTCTGCGACTTTTCGAGCTCGGCGGTCCGTTGCTCCACGCACGATTCGAGCTGCTCGTTGAGCTCTGCGAGCGCGCGGGTTTTGCGGAACAAGTCGGCGAAGACAGCAACCTTGTGCTTGAGAACCCGCGGATTCACGGGCTTCGTCAGGTAATCGACGGCCCCAGCACCATATCCCGTCAAGACGTCCTCGTCGTCGAGCGGACAGGCGGTCAAAAAGACGATCGGAATCTCGCGGAACCTCTTGGAGCCCTTGATGAGCCGCGCGAGCTCCAGCCCAGCGACACCCGACATCTTGACGTCGAGGACGATTGCCGCCACGGGGCCCTGGACCAGAACCCGCAACAACTCGTCGGCGCAGCCGGCGCGAAGTAACCGGTAGGTGGGGTCATCGAGGACCGTTTGGAGCGCGTCAAGACTTCTCGGCTCGTCGTCCACCAGGAGGATGTCGATCGTTTCGGGCATCAGGAGCTCCTAACGCTGCGGCCAGACGCAACGCCGCGAGCAGGCAGTAGGTAGTTGCGGAACTCCTGTGTTCGAGCTCGGTGCATCGAAAATTCTGGAGATGGCGCTCTCTGCCGAAACCCGTTCCCGCGAGCCGGGACCAGCGCGCGAGCCGAGACGACCGAGTGTTGCATGCACGCGATTCAAGCGTAAGAGGCCGTCGCGCCTTCTTTGTCCGAACAACCTCTGGCATCGACGCCCGACTGAACAGTGAGCTCTGCAAATGTTTGTCGTTCATCTGCTGGCCCCGGTTCAGGCGCCGCCCCCCACCGGGCTCGGCACTTGCGGGGAATCTCCCCGGCTTCGTCTGCATGTGTGGGCTCGTTCTCACCGGTCTCGGCGCTTGCGAGCTCGGCCCTTCGCAGGGACGAGAGAAGTCCATACGCCAAATGGACGACGGAGGTCGCTGGTCAAATGGTCAAGTAGGTCGGAGCGGGTGTAGTCAACGGGAAGACCACCAAGCCCCTGGCGCCGACGAGACCGCTTCGAATCCGGCTGAACTCATGACCGGTATCCCGACCCCGTCGGTTCACCCGACGAGAGTCACCGTGCTGGCTTGCGGGCCCTTGTCACCTGCCTCTTCGATGAAGCGCACGGTCGAACCGACCTTGAGCCGATCGAATGCCTGGTTCAGGACGCTGTTGCGGTGAAAGTAGATCTCGCCGCCATCCGGCGCCTCGATGAACCCGTAGCCCTCGTAGCTCCATAGCTTGCAGACACGCCCGTCCTGGTACGGCTCCTCGCGCGACTTCACTTCGCCTCGTTGGCGCCGTACGTGCTCCTCGAGCCTGCGAACGACACGATCGAACGCCTCGTCGATCGCCGCGTAAGCGTCTTCGTTCGTCGCGTCGTCCTCCGGCGCGTGACTCACCACGACTTCGCCCCGAGGGACGGCGAGGTCGATGCGCACCCGATAGTGACGCCCGCTTTGCTGATGCCTGTGCGGGGCCTCGAGCGCCACATGGCACGCGGTGATGCGCGCGGAAAAAGTCTCGAGCTTTGCCGCGTGTTTGCGAACGTAGGCCTCGATGGCGTCGGACCGCGGCATGTCACGAAAGGTGACCTGAACAGGAAGCTGCATGGCGGAACCTCTGTACCCCCTTCCTGTAGCCCCCTTGCAGCCGCCGTGCCCAATGAAATGCGCAGGCCCCCATGCCCAATGAAGCGCCAATTTTTTTCCCGGCAAAAAAAGCGCATGGAACAGCCGGCCGCGCCCACCGGTGGATCCCCCCCGGCGTGCGACTTGCAGCGCCCGGGCGCCATGCCCACCGGTGCAGCGACAGGCCGTCGCTGGTCGCAGCGTGTGACCGATACGAGCGATGCGCTCGACCTCGAGCCGAACGTATTCAACCTGGCCAGTCCGAGGGCCATCGCCGAATCGTTGAAGCGATCGGCCGAGCAGAGCACGCGTCGCAAGGCCGAGCCCTTTCGATCCGCGCTCTCGATGCTCGTATTCTACATCAATCGCGCAGGCAAGAACCTCAGGCCGGAGCGCCGCCGCACGCTCGAGAAGGCCAAGGACGAGCTTCGCGCAGTGTTCGGCCGGCCGCACCGCTCACAGGCGCGGGAGCTCGAGGGCCGCCCGGCCTCGGGGCGGCGTGCTGAAGAGGGCCGCCACCGGAAGCCCGCGCGGCGCCGCGCTGAAGTCTCTGCTCGCAAGCGCGGTAGTCGACCCGTCGTTCAGGGCCGCGCCGGCTCGGGCGTCGAGAACACGTAATTCAGGGTTTCGGTCACCAGGAGTCCGACTCGCCCGATCTCGATCTCTTGCCCGCCGTCCAGGGCAAAGCGTCCGACCAGATCGTACTGTCCTTCCCGCGTCGGAGCGCAGGCCACGGGGACGCGAACGAGGTGAATGGCGCCGGGGGCGAGCACGGCGGGCTCGTCGACCTGCTGCCGACGCCCGGCGCACGGAACCGGCGTGCCCCGGCGGAACTCGAGCACCGCGAGGTACGCAGGACCGACTCGAACGACGTCGTGTCCGCCGTTGACGAGCGCCAGGACGACCCGATAACTGCACTGGGTCCATTCGACCTCGGTCATCGGACGAACGGCAGGCGCGCCCATCATCAGTGCATAGAGGCCCGCACGCGGAGGGACCGGGCGGGGCACGTTCCCGTCCTTGCCCTCGACGTCGACCTGGAGCGAGCCCACGAAGGTCCGGGAGTCCTCTCGGTCCCCCGGATGCATCCAGACGCGCACGTCGTAACGTCCCGGCAGCGGCATGGCGCAGTCGAGCAGGCGCTCGAACGTGAACGCCTGCGACGGGGCGAGCTGCGTCGGCTCGATGGCGCCTTCCCTCCGGTCCACGTGCGAGTTGCAACCGAACGCCACTCCGTCACGCGTCGCTTCGAACGATGCGTGCAGTCGTCCCAAGGCGACAGCGCGCTGTCCGACGTTCTGGAGGCGGATGGACACGAAGGAGCCGACGGGGCCTAGCGACTGCGGATTGTAGTCCAGCCGGGCGGGACCCCGAACGGACGACTGCAGGCTCGACAGATCGCCGTCAACCGCGGCCACGGGCGACGGCTCGCGCAGCGGCAGAGAGCGGGGAAGCGCGGGCGCGCAGGAAACGACGCAAGTAGACAGCCCCAAAGCGATCCCCTCGAACGCCTGCGCAGCGTGCATGACGTGAACCCGGTTCACTGGTGCTGCTCGAAGATGTCCGTCGCGCCGACGTTCAGAGCGACGACCTTGGCCT
>Ga0187782_10000076_pt1 | contig 53452 bp, 50 predicted proteins | sample 0715_SJ02_MP15_2_FD_132454 | JGI IMG/M metagenome (GOLD analysis project Ga0187782, IMG submission 132454) | Tropical peat soil microbial communities from peatlands in Department of Meta, Colombia - 0715_SJ02_MP15_20_MG | ecosystem: Environmental > Terrestrial > Soil > Wetlands > Peat | place... | reverse complement strand
TATGGGATAGATTTGCGCGAGCGCGCCGTGGCTCGGGCGGAGAAGGGCGAGACGGTCCGGGCGATCGCCGATGCTCTTAGGATCAGTCCGTCTTGCGTCTCCAAGTGGAGGGCGCTGAAACGACGGACCGGGGAGGTGGCGCCTTTGCCGGTGGGCGGCGCCAAGCCGCGCACGCTGTCGGGATCGGTGGCCGAATGGCTGCGGAGGCGGATGCGCGCGGGCGCGTTCACGCTCCGGGGGCTGGTTTGCGAACTGGCCGAGCGGGGCGTGAAGACGCAGGCGCGGGCGGTGTGGGTCTTCGCCCATGCGGAGGGCCTCAGCTTCAAAAAAAACGCTCGTGGCGTTCGAGCAGGCGCGCGCGGACGTGGCGCGCAAGCGGGCGCGCTGGAAGGCGCGCCAACGCCGCATCGCCGCTGGGCGGCTCGTCTTCATCGACGAGACGTGGGTTAAGACCAACATGGAGCCGCTGCGCGGATGGGGACCGCGCGCGGCGCGCCTGAGAGCCCTCGTCCCGCACGGCCACTGGAAGACGATGACGGTGCTGGCCGCCTTGCGCAGCGACCGCATCGACGCGCCCTTCGTGATCGACGGGTCGATCAACGGCGAGACGTTCTCGCTCTACGTCGAGAGGATCCTCGTCCCGACGCTGCGCGAAGGAGACGTCGTCGTGCTCGACAACTTGGGAAGCCACAAGGGCGAGCGCGCCCGCGCCGCCGTCCGCGCGGCGGGCGCCCATCTCCTCTTCCTGCCGCCCTACAGCCCCGACCTCAACCCGATCGAACAGGTTTTCGCCAAGCTCAAACACTTCATGCGCGCAATGCGCGCCCGAACCGTCGAGGACACATGGCGCGCCGTCGCCTCCGCCCTCGACGCCTTCCAGCCCGAAGAATGCGGAAACTACCTCAGAGCCTCAGGATATGTTTCCGTCTAAAGGAGTCGTGCTCTAGTGCGCGACCGCGCCCTCCGCGCCGATGCCGGTTTGCGAGCGGACGAACTGGGCTGGGAACCCCGCTCGGTCCGACGCCGCGCGCTGGCTCGCGTCGATCTTCGACACGACATAGATCGTCGCGAAGGCGAGCAGCATCGAGAACAGGGTCGGATTCTCGATCGTGATCAGCGCTGAGCCCTTGGGGTTGCCGAGGATGTTCTCCCAGACGGCCGGCGACAGCACGACACCGACCACGGCCGCCACGAGCCCGACGAAGCCGCCCGCCACCGCGCCCTTGGTCGTCATGTCCTTCCAGAAGATGCTGGTGACCAGCACCGGGAAGTTGCACGATGCGGCGATGGAGAAGGCGCCAGTCGCAACGAGAAAGGCGACGTTGAGGCCCTCTGCGTAGACGCCGACCACGACCGCGCAGATTCCGAGCGCCACCGTGGCGATCCGCGACACCCTGATCTCGTCGGCCTCCCGCGAGCGGCCGCGCGCGATCACGTTGGCGTAAAGGTCATGGCTGATCGCGGAGGCCCCGGCGAGGGTGAGGCCGGAAACGACCGCCAGGATCGTCGCGAAGGCCACCGCCGAGATGAAGCCGAAGAACAGATCGCCCCCGAGCGCCTTGGCGAGCAAGGGAGCGGGCATGTTCGGGAAGCCCTTGGTGGCCGTAATGACGGTCGCGCCGGCCGCCTTCAGTTTCTCGGCGTCAACGAAGTCCGGATTGGTCGAGACGAACACGATCGCGCCGAAGCCGATGATGAAGGTGAGAATATAGAAATATCCGATGAAGCCGGTGGCGAAGAAGACGGACTTGCGCGCCTCCTTGGCGTTTGGAACCGTGAAAAAGCGCATCAAGATATGCGGCAGCCCGCAGGTGCCGAACATCAGCGCGAGCCCGGTCGAGACCGCCGACAGCGGCGACGAAACAGGCGCCCCGGCGGCATAGATTGGCCCCATGATCGCGTCCTTGCGCGGATGCACCTGGACAGCTTTGGCGAAGAGCGCGCCCGGGTCGAATCCGAAGCTGTAAAGGACGATGAGCGCCATCAAGGTGGCGCCGCCGAGCAGCAGGCCCGCCTTGATGATCTGGACCCAGGTGGTCGCGATCATTCCGCCGAAGGTCACATACACAATCATGAGAATGCCGACGCCGACGACCGCGTATTTGTTGGCGATCATGGGGAAGAGGATGTGGATCAGCGCCCCCGCGCCGACCATTTGCGCGATCAAATAGAAGAACACGGTGATGAGCGCGCCGATTGCCGCCAACACCCTGACCGGCGTCTCGTCAAACCGGAATGAGATGACGTCGGCGAATGTGTAGCGGCCGAGGTTGCGCAGCGGTTCCGCGATCAGGAACGTGACGATCGGCCAGCCGACCAGCCAGCCGACCGAATAGATGAGCCCGTCATAGCCCCACGCATAGACGAGGCCGGCGATGCCGAGGAACGAAGCCGCCGACATGTAGTCGCCGGCGATCGCAAGACCGTTCTGCAGCCCCGTGATGCCCCCGCCCGCAGCGTAGAAGTGCGCCGCGGTCTTTGTGTGCGTCGCCGCGTAATAGGTGATCCCGAGCGTGACCAGAACAAAGAAGGCGAAGAACGCCACCGCTGTCCAGTCGATGGGCGGCGCCTCCGGCGGCGCAGCCGCCTGCGCGAACGCAAGCGCCGGCGACAGCGCCAAACCGAAAACCAGCAATCTGAGCACATTGCGGTTCATTTGGCCGCCTCCGAAATGATCTGCCGCGTCAGCGCGTCGTAGGAATTGTTGGCCTGCATGACGTAGTAGCCTGTGAGCAGGAACGAGATCACGATGACCAGGACGCCGATCGGGATGCCCCAGGTCGTGACGCCACCCGTCAGCGACGCGCCCAGGACGCCTGGAGCGAACGCGACGAGAAGAATGAAGCCGAAATAGAGGACGAACACCGCCGCAGAGAGCGACAGGCCCAACGTCTTCCGCTCTTCGACGAGTTGCGTGAATTTCGGGTTCTTCTCAATCGCGTCGAGATTGACGCCCGCCATCGTTTCCTCCCTGATGCGCTCTTAGCCGCGCGCCCCGCCCCCTCGTCGGAACGGCGCGGTTGTCCCCCCTTCGGAACGAGCGAAATATGCGCGCTTTTTCGCGGGCCGTCGACCCCGCCGTCATTGAACCTTCGTCTAGCGTGGATGGCGCCGACGCCTGAGGCATATTCCGGCCAATTCGAGATTTGTTGACGTCGCGACCCTTGGCTAAATTCGCGCCGCCGCTTTTTTAACTGTCCTTGAGACCGCTATGGCGTTCGGCCTCGACGTGAAGAATGCGCCGTTCGATCGCCTGAGCGAGGCTGAGGCCGAGCGCGCTCGCTCTCTCGTCGATGTCGGCTATTTTCGTCCGGGCCACATTCTTATCGCCGAGAAGCGCGAACCTGAGGGCCTGTTCGTGGTCATCAAGGGCTCGGTCGAGGAGCGTGAGGGCGAGGCGCTCGTGGCGCTACATGGGCCGGGGGACTGGTTCGACAGCCGCGCGCTCGTTAGAGGGCTCGGCTCAAACGCCTACGTCGCCCGCGAGGAAACGCTCTGTCACGTGCTGCCGCGCGCCGCCGCGCTTCGCCTCATCGACGAAAACCCGCGTTTCGCCGCCTATTTCTTCTCCGACATTTCGGCCAAGCTCGGCGCGGCGGCGCGCGAAGCCGACGCCGAGCGCCTGCGTCCGATGATGAACGCGCGCGTCTTTGAGCTCTTCCTGCATCCGGCAATCTTCATCGAGGCTAAAGACACGCTCGAGGCCGCGGGGCGGGCGCTCGCCGCCGGCGGCGCCTACGCCCTGTTCGTTAAAGACGGCTCTAAAGTCGGCGTCCTCACCGGAACGGACCTCTGGGAGGCGGCGATCCTCAAGAGGCTGCCGATCTCGTCGCCCGTCGGGCCGCTTGCGCAATTCAACGTCGTCGCGGTTGCGAAGGACGATTTCGTCTCTGCCGCGCTCCTGAAGATGACGAAGCACAACAAGCGGCGCGTCGCGGTCCATAACGACGGCCTCTTTGTCGGCTTCCTTGAGGACACCGATCTCTTGGGCTTCCTCGCGGGCGGCGCGCAGTTGCTTGCCGGACGCATCGACCGCGCGGCCTCGCTCGCGGATCTTGGCGTCGCCGCCAACGAAATCGCCGCCCAGACGCGCATCCTGCGCAGGCAGGGCGTGAGGATCGACGTCGTCTGCGAGATCGTCTCCGAGCTTAACCGCGCGCTGTTTTCTAAGACGTTTGCGCTCGCCGCTTCGGCTTCGATCCGCGAGCGCTCGTGCCTGATCGTGATGGGCAGCGAGGGCCGGGGCGAACAGACGATCCGCACCGATCAGGACAACGGCCTCATTCTGGCTGAAGCCCCGCCCGAAGCGGAGTTGCAGGCGTTCCGCGACGCTTTCTCGGCGGCGCTGAACGGCTTCGGCTTTCCGCCCTGCCCCGGCGGCGTGATGGCGAGCAACCCGTTCTGGTCGCGGGAGGTCGAGGCGTTCGAGGCGGATATCCGAAGATGGACGGCGGCGCCCGACGAATCGGGGGCGCTCAACGTCGCGATCCTCTATGACGCCGCGGCGGTCGCCGGCGACGAGAGCCTGCTGCGACGGATCAAGGGCTCGCTCATTGCGGCGACGCGCGGCGAACAGGCGTTCCTGGCCCATTTCGCGCGCGCAATCGACGCGTTCCCGACGCCCATCGGCCTCTTCAACAATCTCTTAACCGCTGACGGACAGGGCGACGCCCTTGATCTGAAAAAGGGCGGCATCTTCCCGATCGTCCATGGCGTGCGTTCGCTCGCGCTCGAGCGCGGGCTTATGGAATGCGGCACGAGCGCGCGCATCGAACGCTTAAGAGACGAGGGGGCGTTCAAGCCTGATTTCGCGACCGAGCTGATCGAGGCCTTTCGTTATCTGATGACCTTGCGGCTCGACGCCCAGCTCGCGGCCGCCGCCGGGAGCTTGGTCAAGCCTGCCGAGCTCACGACGCTCGATCGCGACCTGCTGCGCGACGCGCTCAAGCTCGCCAAGCGATTGAAGGAGATCGTGCGCCATCGCTTCAATCTTGGGATGTTCTGAGGTGGCCGGCGGCTTTCTCAGCCGGCGGACGCTCCTGGCGCGGTCAATTGATCCAGCCTACCGGTTCCTGTTTAAGCCGCCGCCCGACGACGAGGCGGTGGCGATCGACTGCGAGACGACGGGCCTTGATCGTCGGCAAGACGACATCGTGTCGGTCGCGGCGCTCCTTATTCGCGGCGACCGCATCCTGACGAGCCGCCCGTTCCTCGCGACCGTGAAGCCCGCCTGCCGCATGAAGCCGGACGCGGTGAAGGTGCACAAGCTTCGCGAGCTCGACGTTGCGGCCGCACGCCCCATGGCGGAAGTCGCGCCCGAGCTTCTTCGCTTCATCGGCTCACGCCCGCTCGTCGGCTATTATCTCGATTTCGACATCGCGATGCTGGACAAACACGTTCGTCCGCTCGTCGGCGCCAAGCTTCCCAATCGCCGGATCGAAACCTCGAAGCTCTATTATGAACGCAAATACGGGGACGCGCCGCCCGGGGTCCAGGTCGACCTCAGCTTTTCGGCGATGTTGAGCGATCTGAAACTGCCGGCGCTTGATCAGCACGAGGCCTATGACGATGCCCTGATGACCGCCATGGCCTATTTGAGCCTGCGCGACCTTAAAGCGCGCGGCGTTCGCATCCCGCGGCGTCGCTTGGCGGGCTCTCACGCATTTTCTGCAGGGTGACGCCGAGGCCGCCAGCCGGACAATTCCATCGCCGTCGAGACGAAAGTTTGTGTCGGGGGTCGCGATGGGCTAATTTGGACTTCAGAGAGGCTGGCGGCTTCGCGCCTTAAAGGGAATGCGCCCTGGCTTTAGCTGCCGCAACGTCTACATTCCGTGTGTCGCCGCTCGGCCCGCGGTATGAACGGAGACTTTTCCGAATCATGGATTTCCTCCAACCCCGGTTGCATCGCATGAATCGCCGTCGCCGCATCTACGAAGGAAAAGCCAAGGTTCTTTACGAGGGCCCGGAGCCCGGAACGCTCGTCCAGCATTTCAAGGACGACGCCACCGCTTTCAATGCCAAGAAGCACGAAATCATTGAAGGCAAAGGGGTTTTGAACAATCGGATCTCGGAATACCTGTTCCAGAAACTTAACGAGATCGGCGTCCCGACGCATTTCATGCGCCGGATTAACATGCGCGAGCAGTTAATCCGGGAGGTCGAGATCATTCCGCTTGAGGTTGTGGTGCGCAACGTCGCAGCCGGGTCGCTGGCGACCAGGCTCGGGATCGAGGAAGGCACCCAGTTGCCGCGCTCGATCATCGAGTTCTATTACAAGAATGATACGTTGAATGATCCGATGGTCTCCGAGGAGCACATCACCGCCTTTGGCTGGGCGAGCCCGCAAGAGATCGACGACATCATGGCGCTCGCGATCAGGGTCAACGACTTTTTGACTGGCCTGTTCCTTGGCGTCGGCATCCGGCTCGTCGACTTCAAGATCGAGTGCGGCAGGCTGTGGGAAGGCGAAAACATGCGTATCGTCGTCGCCGACGAAATCAGCCCCGATTGCTGCCGGCTCTGGGACCTGAAGTCCAACGATCGGCTCGACAAGGACCGCTTCCGGAAGGACCTCGGCGGGATGATCGAGGCCTATACGGAGGTCGCCCGGCGGCTCGGCGTGATGCAAGAGAGCGAACAGACGCGCGTCGCCGGACCGCGGCTCGTTCAGTAGGCTTTCTCGCGGTTTTTCATCTCAGGAGGCCGCGGCCGTCCGCCGCGGCTGGAGACATTTGCCCAGGAAGTCGAGCGTGCGGGTCCAGGCGAGCCTCGCCGCCTCGGCATGATATTTCGCGGGATCGGGGTCGCGGTTGAAGGCGTGCCCGGCGCCTGGATAAACGTAAATCGGCAAGGCCGGGTGGAGGGCCTTCACTTCCTCGATCCCGGCTAAGGGGATGCCTGCGTCCTTCTCGCCGAAATGCAGCATGACCGGCGCCTTCGGCTTAAGCGCCTTCATGCCGACGACGCCGCCGCCGTAATAGCCGACGGCCGCCGAGAGCGCCGGCGTTTCGGCCGCCGCGGCCCAAGCGAGCGTGCCGCCCCAGCAGAAGCCGACGACGCCGACCTTCCCGCCTTGCGAAGCGGCGGCGACGGCTGCAGCGACGTCTTTCATTGTCGCCGCGCGGTCGATCTTGCCGACGAGGGCCATCCCGTTCTTGGCCGCCGCCTCGCCGTAGGCCCAGTCGACGTGTTTTTGCGCTCGATCGAACAAGGCCGGCGCGATGGCGAGATAGCCTGCCGCGGCCAGACGGTCGGCGACGGCGCGGATATGCGCGTTCGCGCCAAAAATCTCCTGCAGCACGACCACGCCGCCCTTTGCCGCGCCGGCCGGATCAGCGCGATAAGCCTGCAGCTCGAACCCGTCGGCGGCGGTCAACTCGATCATCCTGCCCATCTTGTCTCCTCCTGGTCCTTCCCGAACTCGCTACGCGCTTTTTTCCTGCCCGGCGCATATTGCGCGAGCGCGACGCCGCCGGCCACCAGCGTGAGCGCGATCACGTGATAGGCGTAGAATGGTTCGCTAAGCAGCGCGACGCCCATCAGCGCGCCGAAGATCGGCACGAGGTTGACGAACACGCCGGCGCGGCTTGGGCCGATCAGCGCGACGCCGCGAAGGTAGAAGGCCTGGCTCAAGAAGGCGGGGCCGAGAGCGGCGTAGACGAGCGTGGCTAGGCCAAGCGGCGTCGGCCAGATGAAACCGCCCAGTCCGATTTCCAGGACCATCAGCGGCAACGAGGTGAGGAAGGCCACCACCGCGAGAATCGCGAGAAAGCAGAAGGGGGAGACGTCCGGCCGCCTGGCGAGGCCAAGCGTGTAGACCGAGTAGATCGTGACAGCGGCCACCATCAGAACGTCGCCGCCATTGAAGGTCAGCGTCGCCAACCGCGAGAGGTCTCCCTGACAGGCGATCGCGACGACGCCGGCGAACGTGATGAACGCGCCGACCCATTGCAGCCGGCTGATGGAGGTCTTGAGAGCGAAGCGCGCGCCAGCCAGGACGATGGCCGGAATCACGCCTTGCAGAATCGACAGGTTGACCGCCGTCGTGCGATGGGCGGCGACATAGAAGAGCGCATTGAATCCGGTAAAGCCGAAGGCGCCCATGGCGATGGCGTAGCGCCAGCGCCCGTTGAGCCTGGGCAGATCGCGCCTGAGCTCGCTCCGCGCCGCATAGAGAATTGGAGCGAGCGCCAGGCCCCAGCGCGCGCAGGTCAAAGTCATCGGCCCGATCTGGCCGGCCGCGAGCCGCGCGATGAGCGCGTGGCCAGCCCAGATCAGGCTTGTCAACGTCATGAGCAGAATGGGCCGTCGCCAGAGCGAGGCCGCAAGGCCGGCGCTAAGGGGCGAGGAGAGCGATTGCGTCAAGAATACCTGCCTAGAGGCCTTACTTCCGCCCGCCATGGCGGAAAGACAAGCGAGCGCGCCCGCGTGGGCGCTTGCTCCCCGCGCTTGACAAGCCGAGCGTTTCCCGACGGACTAAAACCAGATCTCCGCTCAACTCGAGGCCGGCGCTTTTGGCTGAACCCGACAACCTCGTCCTGCAATTGCTCCGCGACATGCGCGGCGAGATAAAGGACGTGCGCGCGGAAATCGATAGCGTCCGGGCTAATCTGAGCGCAGAAATACGGGGCGTCCGCACCGATCTGCGCTCGGAAATTCAGTCCTTGCGCGCCGATATGGCTTCCGATCTGCTAACGCTCGAGAAGCGAGTGACTGAACAGATTGCGGGCCTGCGGCGCGCGGTGATCGAGTACCACTCGTCCTCGATCGGACACGGCGTCTTAATTAGCGAATTCGAGGAACGGCTGCGCCGCGTCGAGCAACATCTGAACCTCCCGCCGCCCAGTCCTCAGTCTTGATGTCTCCCGAACGACCGCTCCGAGACAGGTCGACCCTCTTGCGCCGGGGCCGCCGCGGAAAATAGGAAAGGCCGGCGTCCTCTTTAAGGACGCTGGCCTTCACGTTCGCGCGTCGGCGCGAAAACTCAGTAGCGGCGAACGACCGGCGGCGGCGCGTAGGACGGCGTCTCCGGGATCATGTAGATCAAGCCGAGGCGAAAGTCGTTGGAGGCAAGGCGACCGGTCGACAGCACGTTGGCGCTGCCGCCGCAATTGGCGGGGGAGAAGCCGCCGTTAAGGCCAGTGCCGTTCAAGCAGTTAGACCCGCCGGATCGAACGGAGCCGTAGTCCAGATAGCGGTAGCCGAGCTCCATTTTGAGATTCTGGGTGACGTCGAAGTCGAGGCCCGCCATCAGCGCCCAGGCGAAACTTGTCTTCGAGCCGTTGGCGAAATAGCCGCCGGCCGGCGACGTCGCGCCTGTCCCCGGATTGGCCTGGCCGATGTCGGTGAGGCCGGCAAGCCTGTTGTAGGCGAAGCCGATGCCCGCGCCGACGAAAGGCGAAATGCCCGACCACGAGCCGAGGTCGGCGTAGCCGTTTAAGAGCCCGATATAGGAGCTGACGTCGCCGCGATAGAAGTCGGCGAACTGCGCGCTGCCGGTGCCGGTCGGGAACGTCGGGTCGTTGAGCGTCTCGAGCGTCTGGAGATGCCCGCCGCCGCGATATTCGCCGGTGACGTCCATCCGGAACCAATTGTTCACGGCGTAGCCGACGCCGACGTCGAACATCGCGGACGAAGAGAGCGTCGTGTTGTTGAACGTGTTCGTCGCGTTTGCCGACAAGAAGCCGCTCGCCCGTCCCGTCGCGATCGGATCGGGAGAAATCGAGGGATTGATCGCCCCGGCGTTGATGCCAACCCCGATGTCGCCGCGCAAATACCATCCGCCGAATTCGGCCGCGCCGACTGCAGGCGCAGGCGGCAATTCCGCCGGAGCCGGCGGCAAGAGATCGGCGGCCCCGGCAAGAGACGAAGCCGCCACCAAGGTCGCGCCGGCAAGCAGGAAAGCCCAAAACTTGGCCATCACGAAACCCCCTCATTCGGTGCGCGGCCCAAAGCGGCGCGCAACATCGGATGACGGAGAGTTCGCACGAATGCGTTAAAGTGGGCTTAACCCTAAAAATTCACCATAACGCTGGGGCGCGAAGCGCCGATCTCTCGAACGAGCCGTGGGCGACGTCAGAGCGCAAAGCCGCCGTCGGCGAGGTGAATCTGGCCCGTCGTGTAACTGCTCTCGTCAGAGGCGAGATAGACGGCGAGCATGGCGATCTCTTCAGGCTTCCCCAGACGGCCCAGCGGCTGGCGGTCGATGAAAGCCTGGCGCACGGCCTCGATCGGCTGTTTTGTATTCGCTGCAAGCGTGGCGATGCGGTTGTCGAGCGAGGGGCTTTCGATCGTCCCCGGACAAATCGCGTTGCAGCGGATGCCGCGCTTGATGAAGTCGGCGGCGACCGATTTCGTGAGCCCGATCACCGCGGCCTTCGAGGCGCCGTAGACGTAGCGGTTCGGGATGCCGCGAACGGAGGAGGCGCCCGAGGAGACGTTGACGATCGAGCCCTTGCCCTTGGCGAGCATGCCCGGCAGGAAGGCGCGAATCGTGCGATGCATCGACTTCACGTTGAGGTCGAAGGAAAAGTCCCAGTCGTCGTCGGAGCACTCGAGCGCCGTGCCGTGATGCACGTAGCCGGCGCAATTGAAGAGGACGTCGATCTCGCCGACGTCTTTGGCCAGCGCCTCAACCGCGTCGGTTGAGCGCACGTCGAGCCGGCGCAGATCGCCGGCGAGTCCTTTCAGCGCCTCGAGATTGACGTCGGTTGCGATGACGCGCGCGCCTTCGCGCGCAAAGGCCTCGGCGGTGGCGCGGCCGATTCCCGCCGCTGCGGCGGTCAAAACCGCGACCTTGCCCTTCAAACGATCGACCATAAGCGTCCTCCCCCTTAAACGCCTCTTAGCGACGTCAAAGGCGTGGACGCAACCCGTTCTTCAAGCGGTTCCGGGCTCTCGTTCCCTGCTCGCGGGCGAGCAGGGGCGGCGGATTCAGCTCTTTTGGCGCGCAAATAACGCGTTCAGCTCGGCGTAGGAGGCGCCCTCCGCCAGCCGCGAAAACGTGCCCTGATCGGCGATCTCCTTGGCCGCCCGGATGAAGGCGCCCCAGGCCGCGCGAGCGAGCGCGCCGCCGACGCTGATGCGCTTCACGCCGAGATCGGCAAGCTCGGCGACTGTGAAGCCAGGCGAGCCGACCAGCACGTTTACGGGCAGCTTGCCCGCGACCTTGAGGACGTCTTTCACGTGCTCCGCCGTTTTCAGGCCCGGCGCATAGAGCACGTCGGCGCCGGCCTCGGCGAAACTTTCGAGGCGCCTCAGCGCTTCGCTCAACCCGTCGGCGCCGCCGTGCAGCACGACCTCGCTGCGCGCGGTCAAGAGCACGCGCTCGCCGCTGGCGTTGATCGCCGCGCGCGCCGCCCTCAAGCGCTCGACCGCCTCGCGCGGCGTAAAGAAAGGCGCGTCTCTGTCGCCCGAGTAGTCCTCGATCGAGAACCCTGCGACGCCGGCGCCGACGCACAGTTTTGCGCTTTCGTAGACCTCGTCCGCCGTCGCGCCGAAGCCGTCCTCGAAATCGGCGTTGACGGGTAAGTCGACCGCGTCGCAAAGCGCGCGGATATGGGCGAGCGCATAGGCGCGATTCACGCCGTTGTCGGGAAGGCCGGCGGCGAACGCCATGCCGGCGCTCGTCGTCGCCAGCGCCTTGAAGCCGAGCGAGGCGAGAACTTTGGCGCTGCCGACGTCCCACGGATTGGGAATGACGAAGCAGCCGGGGCTTGCGTGCAGCTCGGCGAAGCGCGCGCGCTTTTCGCGGATTGTCAGGCTCACCTCGTTCGCACTCCGTTGAGCGCCGCGAGCGACGCTTTCTGGCGGCCCTCGGCGTCGAAATTGCTGGGGTCGAGCCAGCGCTCGAAGGCATGTCTTCGCGCCGGCCATTCGCTGTCGAGCATCGAATACCAGGCCGTGTCGCGGTTGCGGCCCTTGACGATGAGATGCTGGCGGAACACGCCCTCGAAGGTGAAGCCGAAGCGCTCCGCCGCTCGGCGCGAGGGGGCGTTCAGCGCATTGCACTTCCACTCGTAGCGGCGATAGCCAAGATCGTCGAAGACGTATTTGGCGAAGAGATATTGCGCCTCGGTCGCGCCGACCGTGCGCTGCAGCGCCGGCGTAAAGAGGATGTTGCCGACCTCGATGACGCGGTTGGCCGCGTCGATGCGCATGAGCGTTTGATAGCCGACCGCCTTGCCCGTCCGGTCGTCAATGATGGCGTAAAACAGCGGATCCTCAGACTTCGCCTTCGCCTCGATATGGGCGCGGAACGCGTCGAAGCTTTCGAAGGGCGCCTCGTAAAGGTAGGTCCAGACGCGGGCGTTGTCGCCGCCATGCGCGCCCTCGTAGAGGTCCTTGGCGTGCCTCCCGGCGTCGAGCGGCGCGAGCGTCACATGACGCCCCTTCAGCGTCACGCGCGCGGGGCGCGGGGCGGGATGGGGAGAGACTGCGGGGCCGAGGGTCTGGGCGGGCGAAGACATCGCGCCAGTCTTGTCACAAGTCTTCGATCGCGACCACCTCGACGCCGGCGTTCGTTCGAATGCGACGATCGGCGGTGAGAAATTGCGAACATCCGCCTTCGATCGCGGCGGCGAAATGGACTGCGTCGGCAAGCTTCAATCCCATCTCGGCCCCGAGCTTCGCGGCGCGATTGAGTCTCTCGCCGTTCACGGGAACGATGCGCAGAACGTTGGGTTCGTCGAAGAGCGCCAGGTATCGGCGCTCGAGCGGCTCGCTCTTCAGTTTGTAGGCTCCGTAGAGGCACTCGGCGACGCCCAACTCGCTCGTCGTCATGCGGCGACCCTCGCGCAATTCGGCGACGATGCGCTCTGCGATCCGCTGCTGGGTCGGGTCGCTCCGCTCGACGAAATAGATGAGTGCGTTGGCGTCGAGATAGAGGCGGGACAAGCCTCAATCCTCGGTGCCGCGGAAGAAGCGGCTGCGAGCGCGGAGCTCCTCGACCGACTGCTCGCCGACGAGCTCGACGCCGCTCCCGCCGTAGGCGAGAAAGCGCGCAATGGCGTCTTCGCGCTTCATTGCCTCCGACGGCTGGAGCTCCTCCCGCAAGCCCGGCAAGGTCCGCGCGCGGTCGATGGAGATCGTCACCAGGGTCGGGCGGCCGTGCGAGGTGTGGACGACCGGCTCGCGCCGCGCCGCTTCGACGAACGCGCCGTAATTGTCTTTGATCTGCTTGGAGGACATGGACTTCATGAATAGGCGGCTCATGCGAGCTATTTTGGGTAAAATAGCTCGACCACCAGAAAATGCAAGCCGCTCGGTGGGCGTGGAGCGCAAATTCCGCCCGCGGGTCGAAGTCAATGATTATCCCCGGGCGCGCCCATCATCCGTGTCATGCGCCAGGACTTCGCCGCCGGCTTCCTGACCATGCCCTCGTCGACCCGCGCCGCCAACTCGCCCCGCGCTGCGGCGCAACGCGGCGTCTAGCACTATCGCTTCTTGCGTGTTGTTCGGGGCCGCTTGCGTTTCGTCCTGCCAAGACCGGGGCCTTCATGGAAGAGCCGGGTCGGGTTCTGCACTTCGAACCCCCTTTTCCTCGCCGCGCCGTCGAGATCGAAGTCGACGGTAAGAAGAATATGATCTTCCGGCGCCAAGTCCAGAATCGCCGCGTCGGTCAAACCTAGGCGAATGAAGGGATCGGCCGTCGCGAGCTCGGAAGCGGGCCGCCAGATTTCGCCGGCGGAACCAATCAGCCGCGAGAACTGCTCCATGCAGCGGCGTGCGACGTTTGCGCCCCCTTGGCGCAGAAAATTGGACGTTTCCGCGGGGATGTGGGGCGTGCAAACGACTTTTGGGGCCGTTCGAACAATGTCGCGAAGCCAACGATAGTGCTCGCGAGTGTAACCCGATAGCCGACGGTGCGCCTCAACCAACTCTTCGCCCGCGGCGCCGACGACCAGAAGCACAAAGAGGTTCGTGTCGAGAACCAGCGCCTTACGCACCTCAGGCGGCCTCGCGATTCTGCATCTCGATCACCTCGCCCGACGCATCATTTACCACAATTATCTTGTATATTCTATCCTCGAAACGTGGAACGTTGAGGTCTAGGAAGGAGGCCAATTTCTCCCCGCGATCGAAGGCCGGTCTGAAAAATCCGATGGTGACAAGCCAACGGCCGCGCTCGAACTTCAGCTCCTCCAGGCCAATCCCGGCGATATGCTCCGGCTCGAATTGGTCCGCCACCCATCGCTTGGCGATCGCGACCGCCTGCTTCGAGTCCATTTTGGTTCGCTGTGCCAAACTCCTATCCTCAAGTCCGTACGCGCCGACAAATCTGCGGTTGCCTGCCGAATTTCTTCAGTGATTATCCCTCGGCGCTCCCGTCGTCTGGGCGAGCCGTTGATATTTCACCGCCGGCTTCAGCACCATGCCCTCGTCGAACTGCGCCACCATCTCGCGCTGGATCTGTTGCCACGGCGTTTGGCTCGAAGGGAATTGGTAGGGGTGCTTCTTGAGCTCGGCGCGGCGCTCGGCGAGCTCGGCGTCGGAGATGAGGATGTTCGCCGTGCGCTTGCCCAAGTCGATGCGCACGCGGTCGCCGGTCTTCAGAAGCGCAAGTCCGCCGTTGGCCGCTGCTTCCGGCGAGGCGTTGAGGATCGAAGGCGAGCCGGACGTGCCCGACTGGCGTCCGTCGCCGATGCAGGGCAGCGCGTGCACGCCCTTTTTGATGAGGGCGGCCGGGGGCTGCATGTTGACGACTTCCGCGCCCCCCGGATAGCCGACCGGCCCCGTGCCGCGAATGAACAGGATCGAGCGCTCGTCGATCTTAAGCGCCGGATCATCGATCCGGTGGTGGTAATCCTCCGGCCCGTCGAACACGATCGCCCGGCCCTCGAAGGCGTTCGGATCCTTCGGATTGGAAAGGAAGCGCGTCCGAAACTCCTCGTCGATGACGCTCGTCTTCATGATCGCGTTGTCGAACAGATTGCCCTTCAGGACGATGAACCCGGCTTCCGGCTTTAACGGCTTGTCGACGGGGAAGATCACGTCGTGATCGTCGACTTCCGCGCGTCTGCAATTCTCGCCCATCGTCTTGCCGTTCACGGTCAGCGCGCTCTCATGAATGAGCTTCTTCTTCATCAACTCATGCACCACCGCCGGCACGCCCCCAGCGCGGTGATATTCTTCGCCCAGATACTTGCCCGCCGGCTGCACGTTGACGAGCAACGGCACCTTGTGGCCGACCGTTTCCCAGTCGTCGATGTCGAGCGCGACGCCGATATGGCGGGCGATGGCGTTGATATGAATGGGCGCGTTCGTCGAGCCGCCGATGGCGCTGTTGACGACGATCGTGTTCTCGAACGCCTCGCGGGTGAGGATGTCGGAAGGCTTCAGGTCCTCCCACACCATTTGGACGATGCGCTTGCCGGTCTCGTAGGCGATTTGTCCGCGCTCGCGATAAGGGGCCGGGATCGCCGCGCAGCCGGGCAGGCTCATGCCGAGCGCTTCGGCGAGCGAGTTCATGGTCGAGGCCGTTCCCATCGTGTTGCAATGGCCGACTGACGGCGCCGAAGAGGTGACGATCTCCATGAACTCTTCGTAGTCAATCGTGCCGGCGGCGAGGTCCTGGCGCGCCTTCCACACGACCGTGCCGGAGCCGGCCCGTTCGCCATGGCGCCAGCCGTTGAGCATCGGCCCGCCGGAGAGCACGATCGCCGGGATGTTCACGGTCGCGGCCGCCATGATGCAGGCGGGCGTCGTCTTGTCGCAACCGGTTGTGAGCACCACGCCGTCGATGAAATAGCCCATCAGGATTTCGACGAGGCCGAGATAGGCGAGGTTTCGGTCGAGCGCCGCCGTCGGCCGCTTGCCCGTCTCCTGGATCGGATGAACCGGGAACTCGAAGGCGACGCCGCCAGCCGCCGTGATGCCGTCGCGTACGCGCTTGGCGAGCTCCAGGTGGTGGCGGTTGCAGGGCGAGAGGTCGGAACCCGTCTGGGCGATGCCGATGATCGGCTTGCCGGAGCGCAGCTCGCCGGGGGTGAGGCCGAAATTGAGATAGCGCTCGATATAGAGCGCGGTCATGCCGGGATTGTCGGGATTGTCGAACCAGAGCGAGGACCGCAATTTGCGCTTCGCGGCTGCCGGCGCGCTGCCGTTTCCACCCGTCGTGGCCATTATTCTTTGTCCTCGCTGGAATTTTGAAGCGCCTCGGCGCGTGATTTGAGCGACTATGCGACGCTCGGAAGCGCAAATCAACGAAAGCCGCTCCGTCCGCGGGCGGGGCCGCAATGGCCCGCTTTTCCCATCTGGCGACGCATGCTAATCCCCGCTCCGACTGCGCCCGTAGCTCAACTGGATAGAGTATCGGTCTTCGAAACCGAGGGTTGGGAGTTCAAGCCTCTCCGGGCGCGCCAGTCTTCTCGGCTCCGCGCTCGAATATCTTGGCGGCTCGGCCGGCGCGCGATCGCCGCCCCCCTCAATACATGCCGCCTCCCCGCGCAACCGCTTGTTCCGCGAAGCGATTTATCTTATAGTATGATTTAAAGGGAGAGACGGCGCCGGACCGCAAATTGATGCCCGTCAGCGCCAAAAAAGCGCATCGCCCCCAAAATAAATGTCGGATTAGAACCTCAAGCTAGACTTTGAGAGCCAAACGGCCAAGCCGACAGGGGTAACGCGCGTGACGGCATCGACGCAAACCGACTTCGTTTCGATCGTGCGCCTGGAAGGCGTGCAGAAGGATTTCGGCGCGGTCCACGCGCTGCGCGACATTTCGATGGCCATCGGCCGCAACGAGATCGTCGGCCTCATCGGCGACAACGGCGCGGGCAAATCGACGCTCATCAAGGTGATGACCGGGGTCCTGGCGCCGACGTCGGGTCGGATTTTCATCCGCGACAAGGAAATCCAGCCGAAGGACTATTCGGTGCGCATGGCGCACGAATTGTCGATCGAGACGGTCTATCAGGACAAGTCGCTCGCCGAGAAACAGCCGCTGTGGCGCAATTTCTTCGTCGGCCGCCAGATCGCCAACCGCTTCGGCTTCATTGACATCAAGAAAGAGAAGGAGATCGCCAACCAGATTCTGCTCGACGTCATCGGCTTTCGCGGCCTCGGCATCACGGTCGATTCGACGGTCGCCAATCTCTCGGGCGGCGAACGCCAGGGCATCGCGATCGGCCGGGCGATGCACTACAACGCCGACCTCATCGTCCTCGACGAGCCGACGGCGGCGCTCGGCGTCGCCGAAGTGCGCAAAGTCATCGACTTCGTGCGCCGGATCAAAGCGTCGGGCCGCGCCTGCATCTATATCGAGCACAACCTTGCCCACGTGCACGAGGTCGCCGACCGGCTCGTCGTTCTGGACCGCGGGAAAATCGTCTCCGAGATCGATCCGAAGACCATGTCCGTCTCCGAGTTGACCGAATACCTCATTTCCCTGCAACGCGGCGGCCGAGGGGCGCTGCAATGACCAGGTCTGCCGAAATGCCTCGATCGCCTGCGGCGGCCCGTGTCGGGACGTTCGAAGCCCTGCCGATCGCGCTCGTTTTCGTCGCGCTGCTCGCGCTGTTCATGGTGACCGCGCCCAGCGTGTTTCTTTCGCCTTACATCTACATGACGTTTCTTTCGACCCTGCCGCCGCTCATCCTGTTGGCGACGGGGCTCACTTTCGTCATCGGGGCCGGCGAGATTGATCTCTGTTTCCCCTCGATCATCGCCTTCTCCGGTTTCATTTTCGCGGTGCTGTTCAAGGATTACGATCTCGGCTGGTTCGCCGTGCTCGTCGGCCTCGCCTCGGGCGTCCTCGTCGGCTTTGTCAACGGCGTCATCGTCGCCAAGGTCGGGATCCCGTCGTTCATGACGACGCTCGGCACGCAGTTCTTTTGGGCGGGGATGGCGACGGTTCTTTCCGGAGGCAAGTCCTACGCGCTGCGCGGCGCGGAGGAGACCTCGGTGTGGGGCGTCATTGTCGGCCGGCCTTTCGTGAACGTCGCCAATCCCGACTGGTTGGCGCAGCTGTCGATCCAGGCGCTATGGACGGCGATCATCGTCGTCTTTTTGAGGTTCATCCTCAACCGTCACCGGTTCGGCGAGCACGTGCTGTTCATCGGCGATTCGAACGCCGTCGCGCGGGTGGTCGGCATCGACGTCGATCGCGAGAAGATCAAGATCTTCACGCTGATGGGCGGCCTCTCGGCTTTGGCCGCGATCATGCTCACTCTTGAGAACAAGAATTTCTTCGGCAATCAGGGCCAGGGCTATCTCTTGACCGCCATCGCCTCGGTGCTCATCGGCGGCACGTCGATCTTCGGCGGCCAGGCGACGGTCATCGGCACGGTGTTCGGCAGCTTCATCATCGGCATGGTCGAAGCGGGCCTCGTCGCCTCAGGCCTTACCGGCGCCTGGGTGCGCACCGTTCAGGGGCTGATCTTTCTGGTCGCGATCGTCTTCTACATGTACGCCGACGATCCGCAGCGCCGGCAGGCCTTGTTCGCGCGGCTACGCGCGTTTTCGAGATTCGGCGGCGTGAAGCCCGCCGAATGACCCGTCCGGGCCTCGTATTGCGCGAGCCCGGAGCAATTTGGGAGGAGTAGAAACATGCGTCTATCCACGATCCTATTCGCCGGCGTCGCGATGGCGGCGATGACGGCGGCGCCGGCCTTCGCCGATGAGCCGATCGGCAAGGGCCTGGTGATGTATATGCAGATGGGCGGCAACGCCGGCGACGGCACGACGCTCGCGCGTCAGACGGGCGCCGCGCAGGCCGCCGCGGCGCTCGGCGTCACCCTCAAGGCGCAGTTCTCGGCCTGGGCGCCGGAGACGATGATTGCGCAATTCAAGGAGGCGGTGGCGGCCAAACCCAACTGCATCGAAATCATGGGTCACCCCGGCAGCGTCGCCTTCCATGACCTCGTCAAACAGGCGGTCGACGAGGGCATCGTCGTCACCAGCGGCAACGCCCCGTTGACGGCGTTGCAGGACGAGTTTGGACCGAAGGGTTTCGGCTACGCCGGCGTCGATCTCTATCAAGGAGGCGCGCTGACCGCCAAGGCGATGATCGCGGCGGGCGGCCTGAAGGCTGGCGACCAAGCGGTGGTCTGGGGCATCTTCAGCCAGGCCGAGCGCGGCATCTCCGAGAAAGGTCTTGCCGACACGCTGGAGAAGGCCGGCTTAAAGGTCGACCGGCTCGACATCCCGCAGGACGTCAACAGCGACGCGTCGCTCGGCATCCCGCAGTTCGCCGCCTATATCCAGTCGCATCCTTCGCTAAAGGCCATCGGCCTGCAGCACGGCAGCGTCACTGGGGTCATGCCTGAGGCGCTGCAGAAGGCGGGCAAGAAGCCCGGCGACATCATTCTCGGCGGCATCGACCTTGCGCCAGCGACGATCGACGGGCTGAAATCCGGCTACATCAGCGCCACTCTCGACCAGCTCCTTTACCTGCAGGGTTATATCCCGGTCCTGCAATGCGTGCTGACCGCGAAATACAAGATGCCCGGCCTGTCGCTGAACACCGGCGCCGGCGTCGTCACGCCGAAGACGATTGGCGATCTCACGACCCTCATCGACGGCGGCATTCGCTGATCGTCCCGACATCCGTAGCGCCGGCGGACAATCGCCGGCGCTCTCTTTTTTGTCAGTCGCGCCCCCGTTCGGAGGGGCATTGAAACCGCCGGCGCCGCTGACTTAATGAGCCCCAGGCCGCTCGGCCCTCTCGCGCGCTCGCGGGCGGGCTTAAAAAGACGCAGCGGATGGGGGCGACACATGACCGCCGAAGCCGAAATCGTCGCCCGCGACCGCGAGGAGCTCATCGCGCTCCTCACCGAAGCGGCCGAGATCGAGCACGGCCTGATGTGCTGCTATCTCTATGCCGCATTCAGCCTCAAGACGACCGACGATTCGGGCTTGAGCGCGACCGAGCTCGAAGCGACGCGCCGCTGGCGCGCGGCGATCATGGACGTGGCGATCGAGGAAATGCTGCATCTCGGCCTCGTCGCCAATCTGATGACGGCGATCGGCGCACAGCCGCATTTCAGCCGTCCGAATTTCCCCGTCGAGCCTGGGATGCACCCGTCCGGCGTCGTCGTTCGGCTGATGCGCTTTTCGAAACCGGCGATCGACCATTTCGTTTATCTCGAGCGCCCAGAAGGGGTCGAAATCGCCGACGGCGCGGGCTTCGAGTCGCCCCGCGCCTATCAGCGCGCCGTGCGGCCACAAGGGCTGTTGCCGTCGTCGCAGGACTTCGAGACCGTCGGACATCTCTATCGCGGCATTCGCGGCGGCTTCGCCAAGCTCGCGGCCGAACTCGGCGAAAAGGCGCTGTTCTTAGGGTCGGCGTCCGCGCAAATGAATGCGGCGCTGTCCGGTTTTGATAAGCTCATTCCGGCGACCGATCTCGCGAGCGCCGAGACGGCCATCGAGACGATCGTCGAACAGGGCGAGGGCGCGCCGGGCCACAAGGACGACAGCCACTACGTGCGGTTCTGCGCGGTGCGCGACGAATTCGCGGCGCTCGTCGCCGCCGATCCGTCGTTTGATCCGGCCTGGCCGGCGGCGCTGAACCCGGTGATGCGGACGCCGCCGACGCCGGAGGGCAAGGTCCATGTCGCGAGCGTCGAGGCGCAAGCGCTGCTCGACGTCGCCAACTCCGCCTACGGCCTGATGTTGCGATGCCTGATGGCGGCCTTCGGCGACACCGGGGCGACGCAAGCCCAGCGCCGCGCCCTCTACGACGCCGCGATCGACGTCATGCACGCCGTCGCGCCGCTCGCCGAACGTCTCGCCCGGACGCCCGCGAGCGATCATGCGCCGACGCCGACGGCCGGCATGACCTTCACGTTGCCGCGCTCGATCGCCGGCGTCCACAGGGCTGAGACGGCCCTTAAAATCGCCGCCGAGCGCGCGGCGGAGCTTGCCGAGGCCTCCAAGACGTCGCTGGCAAAGTCGCAGGAAATCCGCAACGCTGCGCCGACTTTCGCCCGTATCGCACGCGCGCTCGGCGAAGCCGCGGGCGGCGAGCCGCAAGCGGCGACGCCGGCGCCTTCGCCTGCGGCTGAGGTCGAGGCGGCGAGCTTGTCGGTCGACGAGGCCATCGGCAAGGCGGTCGCCATTCGCTTCGATGCGAAGCGCTGCATCCACTCGCGCTTCTGCGTGCTGCAGGCGCCGAGCGTCTTCAAGGCCAATACGCCGGGCCAGTGGATTTTTCCGGACGAGATGGACGCCGAACGGCTCGTCGCAGTCGCCGAGATGTGCCCCTCGGGGGCGATCACCTACATGCGCCGCGACGGCAAGGCGCCTGAGCCTGCGCCCGCGGTCAATGTCGCAAAAATCCGCGAAAACGGCCCCTACGCCATCCAGGCCGACATCGACCTTGCGGGCGAGGCGCTCCTGCGCGTGACGCTCTGCCGCTGCGGCGCTTCGAAGAACAAGCCGTTCTGCGACGGCTCGCATAACGCGATCCAATTCACCGCGACAGGCGAGCCGGCGACGCGCAAGAGCGAGCCGCTGAGCCCGCGCGGCGGCAAGCTGAAAATCACGCCGACGGCCAACGGACCGCTGGCTTTGAGCGGGCCGCTCGAGATCTGCGCCGGCACGGGGCGGACGGTTGATCGCGTGACAACGGCGCGGCTCTGCCGCTGCGGCGGCTCGGCCAATAAGCCGTACTGCGACGGCACGCATGCGCGCATCGGCTTTCGCAGCGGGTGAGCCGAGCCGCGAGCGGCGCGCAGGCCTTTAGCCGCGCTCGTCAGCCGCGGCGGCGCGCGGCGTGATGGCGAGACGGGACGGGCCGCGCGCGGAAGCGGCCGCGTGCGCTCGCTGCGCCGCGGCGGCGGCCGCATGATCGCGGGCGATCAGCGTATAGACCATCGGCGTCACGAACAGCGTGAACAGCGTGCCGATGCTCATGCCGGCGAAGATCGTAAGCCCGATGGCGAAGCGCGACGCGGCGCCGGCGCCGGTTGAAGCGATCAGCGGCGCCATGCCGACGACCATGGCGGCCGTCGTCATCAAGATGGGTCTCAGCCTCACCGCCGCCGCCTCCTCGATCGCCTCGCGCCGCGAAAGCCCACGCGTCTCCTGCAAGCGGTTGGCGAAGTCGACCATCAGGATGCCGTGCTTCGAGATGAGCCCGATCAGCGTGACGAGGCCGATCTGCGAATAGATGTTGATGCTGGTTACGCCGAGCACGCCGCCGACGTTGAGCGGCAGCAGCGCGCCGAAGAGGGCGGTCGGCAGCGCGATCAGGATGATGAGCGGGTCGCGAAAGCTCTCATATTGCGCGGCGAGCACGAGATAGATGACGATCAACGCGAACACGAACACGTAGACGAGCGTGTTGCCCTCCTGCTCGTATTGGCGCGAATCTCCCTGGAAGTCGTACGAATACCCTTCCGGAAAAATCTCCTTCGATTTGCCGACCAGAAAATCGAGCGCCTCGCCCAGCGTGCGGCCGGGGAAGGGCACGCCGGAAATCGTCGCTGAGTTGAGCTGCTGGAAGCTTGTGAGCCCGTTCGGCTGCACCTGGCTCGTCACGCTCGCCACCGCCGACAGCGGCACGAGCTCGCCATTGGCGGCGCGCAGCCGATAGCGGGTCAGCCAGTCGGGCGTGAGGCGGAATTCGCGCGGAGCTTGCGGAATCACCTCATACGAGCGGCCATAAAGGTTGAACAAGTTGACGTAATTGCCCCCTAACATCGTCGACAGCGCGCCGCCGATATCCTGCATTTGAATGCCGAGGCGGTTCGCCTTGTCGAAGTCGATGCGGAAGACGTATTCCGGCGTGTCGAATTTCAAGTCGACGTCGGTGAACAGGAACAGCCCGCTCTGAGCCGCGGCCTGTTGCATCTTGGCGGCGACGTCGGCGAGCTCGGCGAAATCGCCGGTCGTTCGGATGACGAATTGCATCGGCGGCCCGCCGGTTGACCCGGGCAGCGCCGGCGGCGAGAAGGCCTGCACCTGCGCCGCCTGCACGGCCGAAAAATGTGGGCTAAGCGCCGCCAGCACCGCCTTCTGGCTGCGCGCGCGCTGATCCCAGGTCTTCAGAAGGAATCCGGCAAATCCCTGCCGCACGGTCGGATAGCCGTTGATGATGAAGGCGTGCGCGACCTCAGGGACCTTGGTCACCTCCGAATAGAGCTGCGTGGTCGCTTGCTCGATATAATCGAGATTGCCGATCTGCGGCGTCTTGATGAGCGAGAACAGGATGCCCTGGTCCTCTTCGGGCGCGAGTTCGTGCGGCGTCGATTGATACATGATGCCGACGAGCGCCAGCACGCCGACGAGGATGAGCGCGGTCAGCGCCCGGAAGTTCAGCGTGCTGTTGAGCCTGCGCCGATAGACGCGCCTTAAGGCGTCGAAGGCGCGCTCGACGAAATACGCAAAGCCCCGCGAGCTTTCCTCCGCCTTCAACAGCTTCGAGCACATCATCGGCGAGAGCGTCAGCGCGATGAAGCCTGAGACGATGACGGCGCCGGCGAGCGTGAATGCGAATTCGCGGAAGAGCGCGCCGGTGACGCCGGAGACGAAGCCGATCGGCGCATAGACGGCGGCGAGCGTGATCGTCATCGCCACCACGGGGAGCGCAATTTCCCGCGCGCCCTGAATGGCCGCGTCGAACGGCGCCATGCCTTCCTCGATGTGACGGTGAATATTCTCGACGACCACGATCGCGTCGTCGACGACGAGCCCGATGCCGAGCACGAGCGCGAGCAGCGTCAACAGGTTGATCGAGTAGCCGAGCGCCAAAAGCGCGATCATCACCCCGACGAGCGAGAGGGGAATGGTGACGATCGGCACGAAGGTCGACCGGAGATTGCCCAAAAACAAGAAGATGACGACGATCACGATCGCCGAGGCCTCGACGAGCGTCTTGGCCACTTCGAAGATCGAGGCGCGGATGAACTCGGTCGAATCGTAGGCGATCAGGCCCTTAAGCCCCGCCGGAAGCTGGCTCTCGACGCTCGGCATCACCGCGCGAATCCCATTGATGACCGAAAGCGGATTGGATTCCGGCGTGCCGTAGATGCCGATGAACACGGCTTTCAGGCCGTCGAAGACGGAGGACGAGTTCGAGCTCTGCGGCCCGAGCTCGATTCTTGCGACGTCGCCGAGCCTGATCAGCGCGTCGCCGCGGGTCGCGACCACCATGCGCGAAAAGGCTTCCGGGCTGTCGAGCGAGGTCAGCGCATTGACGCTGACCTGCGTATAGTCGCTCTTGATCTCGCCCGCCGCGGTCGTGAAGTTGTTGGCGACGAGCGCGTTGCGCGCGTCAAGCGGCGTCACGCCGAGCGAGGCCATCTTGGTCGGATCGAGCCAGATGCGCATTGCAAAGGTCTCGCCGCCGAGAATCTGCGCGCTCGCGACGCCGTCGACCGTCTGCAGCCGCGGCTGCACGACGCGGGTCAAGTAGTCGGTGATCTGGGACGCCGTCATCACGTCGGAGGAAAACGACAGATACATCAGCGCGAAGCCCTGCCCCGTCTGCTTGACGACGATCGGATCGTTCGCGTCGCGCGGCAGAAGGCCGCGGACCTGATTGACCTTGGCGAGCACGTCGGCCATCGCCCGGTCGGGATTGGCGTCGAGGCGAAGGTTGAGAATGATCGTCGACACGTCCTGCTGGGAGGTCGAGACGAGCGTGTCGATGCCGTCCGAGCTCGCGACCGCCTGCTCGATCGGCGTAGTGATGAAGCCTTTCACGACGTCGGCCGCCGCGCCCGGATAGATGGTCGTGATGGTGATCGTCGTGTTGGAGGTCTCGGGGAACTGACGCACCTGCAGCTTCAAGGCCGAAACGGCGCCGATGAGCAGGATGAGGAGGCTGACGACGCTCGAAAGAACGGGCCGGCGGATGAAGAGGTCGGTAAACGCGCCCATCGCCGTCCCGTCACTCTAGCGGCGTCGTCGGCGGGGCCGGCAACGGGTTCGTTTCGTCGACCACGACGGGCGAGTTGTCGAGGAGCTTGATCTGGCCGGAGGTCACAACGCGGTCGCCGGCTTGAAGCCCCGATAAGACCGCGATGCGTTCGCCGCGCGTATCGCCGAGCTTGACGAAGCGGCGCTCCGCGACGAGGCCGCCGTTTGCGAGCCCGCCATCCGCCTTCGGCGGCGCCGGCTTCACGACGAAAGCATTGTCGCCGTAAAGGCTGAAGACGATCGCCGTGCGCGGAACGGTCAGCGTCTCGACCGGCTCGCCGGTCGTTACAGTGAGATTGGCGAACATGCCCGGCAGCAGCACGCGATCGGGATTGGCGAATTCGGCGCGGGTGACGATGTTGCGCGAATCGGCGCTGACGCGCGCGTCGATCGCCTTGACCCGGCCCGTGAAGGTGCGCCCGGGCACGGCGTCGACCGTCATCGTCACCTCCTGCCCGACCGCAAGTCGGCTCAGCGCCTCCTCGGGCGCGGGGAAGTCGACGTCGATCGGATCGAGCCGCTGCAGCGTGACGAGCATCGCGCCGACGGAGACATATTGCCCGAGATCGACGTTGCGCAGGCCGAGCCGCCCGGCGAAGGGCGCGCGGATCGCCTTCTGGGCGATGACGGCGCGGCTGCGCTCGACGGTCGCCGCAGCCGAGTCCCGCGCCGCAATCGCCGCGTCGACCGAGGATTGCGGCGTGTTGCCGCTCATCACAAGCGTCTTCTGACGGTCGAGCGTCGCATTGGCGTTGGCAAGTTGCGCGAGGCCGTTCTTGAGGTCGGCCTGTTCGACCGAATCGTCGAGATCGACCAAAAGCGTCCCTTCCTCGACATTGTCGCCGGACTCGAAGTGGATTGCGCTGACCAGGCCTCCAACTTGCGGCGTGATCTCGACGCCCTGGAAGGCGCGCGCCGTGCCGATGGCGTTAAGATGCGGCGCCCAAGGCTCCTTCTTCGCGGCTTCCGCCGACACGGATGTCGGCTTCGGCACAAACGCGGCGCTGATGAAGCCTTTGATCATGTTCGGCTTGATGAAGAACTGAAAGTAATAGAGCCCGCCGGCCAGTCCGCCGATGACGACGAGCGCAATTAAGAACACGCTGACGCGCCGCGCCCGCAACGGCAAAAGGCTCACGACGAAAAACAGTCCGAAAACGCCGGCGATCGTGACGGCGACGGGCGGCGGCATAAAGACGCGGCCGACGCCCATCGCCGACGCTGCGCCCAAGAGCGCCGCGGCGAGCGCAACCAACAGACAAAGCCAGCGCAAGGCGCGCCCGAGCATCGATCCACTCCCGATACGGAAATTTCTTGGCGCGGGCCGCCGCGCGCTTAGGCAGCCTGGCACATTCGGCAGGGCAAACGTTCGGATGTTTGACGCGTTTGCGCGCGCGCGTCAAAGTCGGCTGATTTCCCGAGGATAGGCAATGTCGCCCGGCGCGCCGACGGCTCTTAAGATTCCCGACCTCGCCGACAAGGTCGTGCTCATCACGGGCGCGTCGACCGGCATCGGCGCGGCGCTGGCGAGAGCGTTCGCTCAGCAAGGCTCGAAGGTCGCAATCCACTATCATTCCAGCGAGGCAAAGGCGAAGGCGCTCGCGGACGAAATCGCTGCGGCCGGCGGCGACGTCTTCCTCGCGCGCGGCGACGTTACGAATATGGACGTCTGCCGGCGCATCGTCGACGAGGCGACGAGCCATTACGGCCGCCTCGACGGGCTCATCAACAATGCCGGGCTGATGCTCGGCCGCATCCCCTCGCTCGAACAGACGGACGAGCACATCCAGAACGTCATCGACCTGAATGTCCGTTCGGTGATCGCAGTGACGCGCGCGGCGCTGCCCTGGCTTTCGAAGCAGGGCGGCTTCGTGATCAACACGACGTCGATCGCCGCGCGAAATGGCGGAGCAGGCGGCGCGGTCATTTACGCGGCGGCGAAAGGGTTCGTCTCAACCCTCACGCGCGGCCAGGCGAAGGAACTCGTTTCGCGGAACATCCGCGTCAACGCCGTTGCGCCAGGCGTCATCGCGACGCCCTTCCACGAGCGTTATACCGACGCCGCGACTATGGAAGCGCTCGCCAAGACGATCCCGATGGGTCGAACCGGCAGGGCGGAGGACTGCGTCGGCGCCTACCTGTTCCTCGCCTCGAACCTGCTTTCGGGCTACATCATCGGCCAAGTCATCGAAGTGAACGGCGGGCAGCTGATGCCGTGATGAGCGCCGTCGTTGGCGAGCGCGGGACGGCGGCTCGAGCGAGGTCAGCGGGGAAACGCGATGATCGGCAAGGCGGCGCTTTGGCTCAGCCTCGTCGCGTTGGTGCTCGGCCTGGCGACTTATGCGGCGTTTCAGCTGAGCCCGTGGCCGGGCGCCTTCGTCATCCGGCAGCTATTCGATAGGGATGCGCGCAAGGCCAACGCCGCGCTGGCGGCGCGTGTCCCTTCTGACGCCGTCATCGAACGCAACCTCGCCTTCGGCGAAGGCGCGCTTGCCGGCAAGCTCGACGTCTTTTTTCCGCGCGCCGCCGAAGGGACCGACAAGCTTCTGCCGACCATCGTCTGGGCGCATGGCGGCGCGTGGATTTCCGGCAGCAGCGCGCTGATCGCGAATTACCTTAGAATTCTGGCGAGCTGCGGCTTCACAGTGGTCGGCGTCGACTACACGATCGCCCCGGAGGCGATCTATCCTACGCCTGTCGTCCAGGTAAACGAGGCGCTCGCGCTCCTGACGCGCGACGGCGCGTCGCTGCATGTCGATGCGAACGCGCTCGTGCTGGCGGGCGATTCGGCCGGCTCGCAAATCGTCGCCGAGGTCGCCAATCTGGCGGCCGTTCCGTCCTATGCGGAGGCGGTCGGGGTTAAGCCAAAGTTCAATCTCAAGCAGATCAAGGGGCTTGTGCTGTTCTGCGGCGCTTACGACATCGGCCTCGCAAACCTCGACGGCTCGTTCGGATGGTTTTTGCGCGCGGCGCTCTGGTCCTATAGCGGAGAAAAGGACTTCCTCGAAGATCGGCGCTTCGCGACGCTGTCGGTCCGACAATACGTGACCGCAGATTTTCCGCCGAGCTTCATTTCCGCGGGCAATTCCGACCCGCTTAGGGACCAATCGATCGCCTTCGCCAAGACGCTTCAAGACAAAGGCGTGAGCGTGGAGACGCTGTTCTTCCCCGCCGACTATGACCCGCCGCTGCCGCATGAATATCAGCTCAACCTCGACAGCGAAGCCGGCCGGGAGGCGCTTGAGAGGGCCGTCGCCTTTATTGCGGCGGTCACTCGGCACTAGAGCGTCTCCCCCGCGACAACCATAATCTCGTCGCTGAGCTTGTAAAACTGCGCAGGACGCGCGATTTGATTAATCACGCCGCCAATGTCAGCGGCCCGTGCGAACGCCCCGGACTTGGCGCCCCCTGATGGTCATGGCCGACCCCGCCGGAATTTTCGCCCTCGTCGGCCTCCTGTTCGCGCTCTTTGCGAGCGCGATCTACGCGGCTTATGACGCCTACCGGTTCCGCGATCGCCGCCGGCTCGTGATCTCAGCGGCGCTGGCGCCGGTCTTCGGCGCGGCCGCGGTCATTGCGTTTTGGTTCGCGCAGCAGAACCCCGGCAGAAATCTCTGGGGCGGCGCGGCCTTCGGGCCAGGATGGGAATGTTCGGTTATCCCTTACGCGCGGGTTTGCTTTCGCGACGTGCCGCCGGCGCTCGATCCGCCGGCGCTTGAGCCGCCGAAGCGCAGCGGCGGCTAAGCCCCGAACCACTCCATCCAGAATGGGTAGCCGGTGAAATGCCGCGCGACCATCATGACGCCCCACCAGCCGCCAAAGGCGATCGCGAACACGGTCGCCCTCATGGGGCGCGAGAGGCGCTCGACGCGGTCGCCGACCGCCTCGACCACGATATAGGGCAAGGCGATGAAGCCGATGAGCGCGAGCGTGGCCAGCGGATCGGCGAACAGGGCCTCAATCGCCCCGCCGGCTTTTTGAACGATGGACCCAAAAGCAGGACTCATGGCTGCGCGACGTCAGAACGTGGACTGACCTATCGTAATCGCGTTCGCCGACAACGCGTAGCGCATTTCTACGTGGTGGTTTAGGTTTAGTTTTCTGGATTTCCGAGCAATCCTTGCGAGTTCGACCGCTGCGGCGCCTCAGCTGGCGGCTGAACCGTGCGCGCTGCCGACGTTTCCCCCTAATCGATCGGAAAGCGCCAGCAGCACGGCCGAGATCGCGAACACAACATGGATGCCAATCATCCATGCGACGTCCCGATCGGTGTTGTGGCCGATGTTCATGAAGATCTCGAGAAGCTTGATCGCCGAAATGGTCAGCACGGAGCCGAGCAGCTTCCGCTTGAGCTCGGCGAAATCGACCTCGGAGATCCAGTTCGGCCAGTGCGGGTGCGCTTTGACGTCGATTGGCGAGATGAAGTTCACGTAGCCTGCGAGGCTGATGATGACGAGCAGAGAGGCGGTGAGCGCAAGGTCGCCGATCGCCAGCGCCGCGAGAATGGTCTGGTCGGCGTCGAGCGTCAGGATGTTCAGGGCGAAGTCCCAAATGCGCATGCCGACCTTCACCAGCATCACGATGAGCGCGAGGGCGATGGCGAGGTAGAAGGGGAGAAGCAGCCAGCGCGTCGCCGCAAGCAACGCTTCGACCCCGATCCGAACCGAGTTTGCCATTGCGACCCTTCCCGCGTTCGGCTCGCCGCTGAGCGTTGGCCTAGCGCGGGCGGCGCGCGTCGTCCATCGTCGGAGCTTTGAGCGGCGCTTTCGCCTAAGCGCGCTCAAAGCTCCGCGTTTACGCTCGTTTAAGGACACGCCCCTGCGGCGCCAGCTCCCCTTGCGGCATGACAGCGACCCTTTATGACAGGCGTGCGCCGCCTTCACTTGGGAGACCGGCCATGCGCCGCCTTGTCCTTGCTTCCGCCGTCTTTATCGCCGCGTCGATCGCCTCGGCCGAGACGAACCCGCTCGTCGGCCGCTGGTTGACGACCTACATGGACCCACGTGGGATCACCAATTACGCCAGCGAAATCACGGTCGAACCGAACGGCGCGATGAGCATGACGACGTCGGTCTCGGGTTCAGGGGGTTCTGGCCAGAATACGCTCTTCTATTCGTATCAAATGACGGGCGAAAACTCGTTTACCGCGCGGGTTATCGACTATTCGCCAAAGCAAATGTGCGGTGTCGTCTGTCTGCCCGTGCAGCCGATAATTCCGATCGGCACGACCACCAATTGTCAGTTCAGCGTGATGAATAACATCGAGCTGTCGTTGAGCTGCGATGGCCAGCAGGCGACGCGTTACTCAAGGGAATGAGGGCGGCCCGCGAATCGGAGCAAAGTCGACGGCTCGCTCCTTCGCGGACGAGCAGAATGCGTGACTTATCTGTAAATTATGAGCGCGCGAGCGGCCGCCGCGCGCCGGTCAATGCCGATATTGCTGAATGCGGGTCGTGCGCAAGCCCGCAAGGCCGAATTGGTCGATGGACGTCTGCCAGCTCAAGAACTCGTCGACCGTGAGCGTATAGCGCGCGCAGGCTTCCTCAAGCGACAGCAGGCCGCCGCGGACCGCCGCGACCACTTCGGCCTTGCGGCGGATCACCCAACGCTTGGTTGAGGGCGCGGGCAGGTCGGCGATGGTCAGCGGACTGCCGTCCGGACCAATCACATACTTCACCCTCGGTCGTAGACTGTCGCTCATTGCACTTTTACAACTCTGGAACGCCACGCGTTGGCCTGGACCCTACGGGCCTTCATTTAAGATTTGGCTAAGCCAGGACTGCCGGGTTCTGCTCAAACCTTTCTCAAATCTTACGTTTTGTTCGGTTTTGACCCGCGACGGCGGTTCGCGCGCCTATCGGCCAGTGGCGCCGAAGCCGCATTTCTAATAAAGCGTCGCATTGCAGGCGCGTAGTCCCTATATCAGGGCTCGTCGGTCCTAGGTTTATCGATGCTTCAGCCGCTCGCCCGCCGGCCCGCCCCGGCCGGGCTGCTTAATTCGCTGGGCCTGCCCAAGGCCCCCGAGGACACGCGCGTCGTCGTCGCCATGTCGGGCGGGGTCGATTCGAGCGTGGTCGCGGCCCTGCTCGCCGGCGAGGGCTACGAGGTCGTCGGCATGACGATGCAGCTTTACGACCACGGGGCGGCGACCCATCGCAAGGGCGCCTGCTGCGCCGGGCAGGACATCCACGACGCCCGCAATGTCGCCGAACGGCTTTCCGTCCCGCATTACGTGCTTGACTACGAGGAGCGCTTCCGCCGCGAGGTGATTGAGCCGTTCGCCGACGCCTATGTTGGGGGCGAGACGCCGATTCCGTGCGTCGCCTGCAACCAGCACATGAAGTTTGCCGACCTGCTCGGCGCCGCGCGCGAGCTTGGCGCCGACGCGCTGGCGACCGGGCACTACGTGCGCTCCGAGGACGACGGGGCGGGCGGCCGCGCCCTCTACCGCGCCAAGGACCCGGAGCGCGACCAAAGCTACTTCCTGTTCGCGACGACCCGCGAACAGCTGAACTTCCTGCGCTTTCCGCTGGGCAGCCTTCCGAAGCTGGAGGTCAGGGCGCTGGCGCGGGAGTTCGGGTTGGAAGTCGCCGACAAAGCCGACAGCCAGGACATCTGCTTCGTGCCGAGCGGCCGCTACAGCGACCTCGTCGAGCGCCTGCGCCCCGGCGCCTCCGAGCCTGGCGACATCGTCCATATCGACGGCCGCGTGCTCGGCCGCCACGCCGGCGTGATCCATTACACGATCGGCCAGCGGCGCGGGCTCGGCATTCCCGCCAAGGAGCCGCTCTACGTCGTTTCCCTCGACACGGCGCGCTCGCGCGTCGTGGTCGGCCCGCGCATGGCGCTTGCGACGACGCGCTTGAAGCTCAGAGACGTCAACTGGATCGGCGAGGGCGCGTTTGGCGACCTGCCGGCGGGCGGCCTGCCGGTCTTCGCCCGCGTCCGCTCAACCCGCGCGCCTGCCGCCGCAACGCTCTTCGCCGACGGCGACGTCATGTTCGCCGAGCCCGAAAGCGGCGTGTCGCCCGGTCAGGCCTGCGTGTTTTACGACAGCGGCGAGGCCGACGCGCGCGTGCTCGGCGGCGGCTTCATCGCCACGGAACGGCCCCGTTAACGGCGATTGTTTGTCTTAAGACGCGTTAAGACGGCGGCGCGGAGCCCGATCCGAATGGCGAAAGAAGACGACGAATTCGGCCTGACGCCCCGGCGAAAACCGCCGGCGCACGAAATCGGCCAGCCGATCGAGGATCTCTCGGCGCCCGAACTGCGCGAAAGGATCGACGCGCTGAAGGCGGAGATTGATCGGCTCGAGCAGGCGATCAAGGCTCGCGATGCCACGCACGCCGCCGCGGCCGCGTTCTTCAAGAGCTGATCGAAAGCTGACGTTCCGAATTGAGACGCCAGCGTCTGCCAACTGGGACTCTTGTGGCTGCTGCGCCGGCCTCAGATTTACGAGCCATTAACGATTATAGAGTATGAATCCTTTCAACCCATCCCTGTGGGTTCGGAATGGCTCCGTCCGTTCTGTTCGATGCCTCCTAACTTCGGACTCTCAAAGCCGCCTACGGGCGGCTTTCTTTTTGCCTTCGTTGCGTTGTACAAAGGATTTGTTAACCTTATTAAAGAGTAAACCTCCAAGTTCGAACTCTTGGCGTTAATCTTGCCGGCTAAGCGGGAGCGGCGTCCCTCTTGATCGGGCGTGAAGGGAACGATGCCGATGAACAGTCGCGGCGGGGAAGGCGTGAAGGGGGCGGGCCTTCGGCGAGAGCCGGACAATCAGCCGATTGTGTTCGTCCATCGATTGGCGATGTCCGAGGGCTTCAAGACGCTCTTTCGCGAGGGCATGGGGCTAGTCGAGGAGGCGGCCGCTTATCTTGACAATGTCGGCCGCGAGGAATCGCGCAGTCTGCCCCGCGCGGCGGCGCTCGCCTATGCGACCGAGAGCATGCGCTTGACGACGCGCATCATGCAGCTTGCCTCCTGGCTCCTCCTCCAACGGGCGGTCAATGAAGGCGAGCTGACCATGGCGCAGGCGATTTCGGAAAAGCATCGCGTCAGGCTGACGCGCCAGGATCTGGCGACGAGCGGCGAGCTATTCGAGCAGCTTCCACTAACCTTTCAGGCGCTCTGTCACAAGTCGCTTCGGCTTCAGCAGCGCATCCTCCACCTTGACGCTTCGCTGACTGCGGCCCGCCAGTTCGCGCCCGAGGGCGTTCCGCCGGCCGCAATCGTCTCCGAAGTCGAGCGCGTGCGGGCGGCATTCGCCCAGCCGGCATAGTCATCTGAAGCTAGGTGCGGTAGGGCGAGCCCTCCGAACCGACGGTTCGCTGCCGTGCCCGACGACGTCAACCGTCTCTATCTGGTTTCGCCAATCCTCGTCAGCGAAGCTGAGGCGCGGGAATTCGCCGCGAAACTCGAAAAGACGATGGCGAACGCCGACGTCGCGAGCCTACTTTTGCGGGTTGAGGCGGAGGCGGACCCGTCGTCGCTCGCGCCGGTTGTTCGCCTCACGGAGAGAGGCGGCGTTGCGCTGCTCGCCAAGGATCGGCTCGACCTCGCGAAGACGTCCGCCTTCGACGGCGTCCATGTCACCGGCGTCGGCCAGACATTGCAGGAGGCGCTTAAGAGCTTGAAGCCGACAAAGATCGTTGGGGCCGGCGCCCTTCATGGACGCGATGACGCCATGGTTGCGGGCGAGGCTGGCGCCGATTACGTGATGTTCGGCGACTTCAGACCTGGCGATACTGCCCTGGACTTTGAGCGCACCCGCGACTTAACCGCGTGGTGGGCCGAAATCTTCGAGCCGCCCTGCGTGGCGATGGCCCATAGGCTTGCGGACGTTGAGCGGCTCTCGGAGGCCGGCGCGGACTTTGTCGCGCTTGGCGAGGCGCTTTGGGAGGCTCGGCTAATCGAGGTCGCCGCGCGTGAGACGCAACAGGCGCTCGCACGCGCAAGGAAGGCGCGAAAATGATCGCCAAACGCGTCTGCGCCGTCTGGCTGGCGGCGGCATTATGGGCTTCGCCTGCCCTATCGGCCGGCGGCGCCGGCGGGCCTGAGAACGCGCCGACGCCGAGCGCATCGGCGGCGCCGAACCTTGCGCCCGATCTCGCCTTCGGGGCCTATCAGCGCGGTCAATACCGTGTGGCGTTGCAAGCAGCCTTAGATCGCCTGGCCGCCAACTCCAAGGACGCCGCAGCGATGACGCTGATCGGCGAAATCTACCGCGACGGCGCCGCTATGCGGCAGGACTTCGCCGAGGCGTCGCGCTGGTACAAGTTGGCGAGTGATCTCGGCGACGGCCAGGCGGCCTTTCAGCTCGGCGGCATGCTGCTGACGGGCGCGCCGGGGGTCGAGAAGGACCGCGCTCAGGCGCTGGCCCAATTTGAGCTTGCCGCTGCGGCCGGCAACGGCGCGGCCCTCTATAATCTCGGCGTCGTGGCCGCTCAAGGCGACGCGACGGTCGCGCCGGATTTCGTCAAGGCCGCAGATCTCTTTCGCCGCGGCGCGGAGGCGGGCGACGGCGAGGCGGCCTATTCCTACGGCGTGCTTCTCAAAGAAGGGCGCGGCGTTCCGCGAGATCTCGCGGCGGCGGCGCGCTGGCTGAAGCTTGCCGCCGACGACGGCGTTCTCGACGCCGAGGTCGAATTCGCCATCATGCTCTTCAACGGCACGGGCGTCGCTCCCGACGAGGCAAGGGCGGCCGACTATCTTTATCGCGCTGCCGGCCGCCGTAATCCGATCGCCCAGAATCGGCTCGCGCATCTCTACGTGAACGGACGCGGCGTGCCAAAGGACATCGCGCGGGCGGCCGCCTGGGCGCGCTTTGCGAAGGCGGCGGGCTTGAGCGACGCCGGGCTCGACGCCGAGATCGGGACGCTCTCGGCCGAGGACGAGGCGCGGGTTGCCGCGCTGATGCGCCGCTACGGCGCGTTTTGACGCGCGCCAGCGCCGATTAGTCGAGCCACTTGGCGGAAATCTTTTGAAACGCCCCGCTTTCGATCGCCATGTGCAGCCATCGGTCGACGAAGGCTTGAGCGCGAAATCGCGTTGCAGCCAATAGGCCTTCTCCGCGAAGTCGAAGGGCTGATCAGGGTGGATCGCGCAGAGAACGCCCTTGTGGCGGCTTTCTTGGTAACGCGTCTCGGAGGCGTCCGTAATCATCACGTCGGCGTCGCCGTCGACGAGCTTGTCGAAGATCCGCGCATTGTCGGGATAAACGACGATCTCGGCGGCATGAAGGTTGGCGCGGTCGAAGCGTTCGTTTACGCCGCCCGGATTGACGATCACCTTAACGCCCGGCCGGTCGATGTCGGCGAGCGTCTGAAATTTCGCGGCGTCGGCGCAGCGCGCGATCGGCGTCTTGCCCTCACGCAAATATGGCGGCGAGAACAGCCCTCTCTTGGCGCGCTCGAGCGTGACGGAGACCCCGCCCATGACGATGTCGAAAGCGTCGGCGTCGAAATCCATTGCAAGGGTCGGCCAGCTCGTCGGCACGAATTCGACCCTGACGCCGAGCGCCGCGCCGAGCGCGTTCGCCATGTCGATGTCGAGGCCCGAATAGGCGCCCGTCGCGCTCTCGCGCATGGTGAAGGGCGCATAGTCGCCGGTCGTCCCAACCTTGAGCACGCCGCGCGCGAGAATGTCGTCGAGGCGAGAATTTTGAGCGAGACACTGCGAGGAGACGAAGAAGAGGCAGAGCGCCGCGACGAGCGGGATCGCCGTCATCACGCGCTCCCGTCGCCGAAGGCGCGCGAAGCGGCCTTCGCGCCGGCGATCCTTGCGATGGCCTGGCGCGCGGCGAGCGCCAGCGGCAAAGGCGGCTCTGCGAGACTGAACCACCCGACGCCTTTGAGCTTGTCGGGCTCCAGATTCGCCACCTCGCCCGAGAGAACGTGGGCGCGATAAACCGGGGACACCCAATGCTGCCCGTCAACGCCGACGAGCTCGCTCACCTGCAAGAGGCCCAAGACGTTAATCGTCAGGCCGACCTCCTCGCGGACTTCCCGAAGAACCGCGTCCTCCGCGCGCTCGAGAAACTCGACCTTGCCGCCTGGCAGGCTCCATGAACCGGATTCCGGCGGAAGGCGGCGCTTGACCAGCAGGATCCTGCCGTTTTCGACGATCGCCGCGCCGCAGCCGACGCGCGGGGCGGCCTCGCTCATTCGGCGATCGCCGCCAGCACGCGCGCCCAGGACCGCGCGCCCTTGTGGAAGGACGAGCGCTCGTATTTTTCGTTCGGCGCGTGAATCGCGTCGTCCTCGAGGCCGAAGCCGATCAAGAGCGAGTCCATGTTGAGATCGCGCTTGAACGCGCCGACGACCGGAATGGAGCCGCCGCCGCCGACGAGGGCGGCGGGCTTGCCCCATTCGGCCTCCAAAGCGCGCCGCGCCCGGCGCAGCGCCTCGTTGCGCATCGATAGCGCGATGGCCGGCGAGCCGGCGTGAGCGATGAACTCGGCCTTCACGTCGGCCGGCAGCCGCGCCTTCACGAAGGCGCGGAAGGATTGCACGACGCGCTCGGGGTTCTGCTTGCCGACAAGCCGGAAGGAGATCTTCGCGCTCGCTTTTGACGGCAGCACGGTCTTGGCGCCTTCGGCCGTGTAGCCGCCGATGACGCCGTTGACATCGCAGGTCGGACGCGACCAGATCATCTCGAGCGCCGAGCGGCCCTTCTCGCCGGCAGGGACGGAAAGGCCGACGGCGCCGAGGAACCGGCCGGCGTCGAAATTCAGTCCGCGCCATTGATCGGCGACGTCCTTCGGCAATTCCTCGACGCCGTCATAAAAGCCGGGCAGCGTGACCTTGCCGTCCGCGTCGTGGAGATCGGCGATGATGCGCGCGAGCACGCGGATCGGGTTGATCGCCGCGCCGCCATAGAGGCCGGAATGGAGATCGCGCGCGGCGCCGGTTAAGATCACTTCGTCCATCACCAGGCCGCGCAACATCGTCGTAATCGCCGGCGTCGTCGCGTCAAACATCGCCGTGTCGCAAACGAGCATGATGTCGGCTTTAAGTGTCTTGGCGTTCTCGGCGATGAAGCCGGCGAGCGAAGGCGAGCCGGTTTCTTCCTCGCCCTCGAGGAGAATGGTGACGTTGCAGGGCGGCCCGCCATTCTCGTAGAAGCCTCGGCAGGCTTCGACAAATGTCATCAACTGGCCCTTGTCGTCGGCGGCCCCGCGGCCGAGGATGCGCTCGCCGTTGGGGCCGGCGGCGAGCTTCGGCTCGAAGGGCGGATTGCTCCAGAGGTTCAACGGATCGACGGGCTGAACGTCGTAATGCCCGTAAAACAGCACGTGCGGCGCGTCGCGCGTGCGCGCTTTTGTCGAGGCCGTCACCATCGGCCGGCCGGGCGTCGCCCGTTTGGCGGCCTCGAAGCCGATTGCGCCGAGCGCCGCGACCAGCCAATCCGCGGCGCGCTCGCAGTCGCCGAAGTGCTCGGTTTGCGTGGAGACGGACGGGATCGCGATTAGCTCGAACAGGCGCTCCAGCGCCGCGCCTTGATTGGCGTCGATCGTCGCCAACACGTCGTCGATATAAGCCATCGAGCTCCCGCCAAATCCGGCCGCATTGCGGCGACGCCGTGGCTTCTATCAGGGCGGGCGTTCGGCTCCAAACTTGAGAATGCGCAATGTCCCCGACGAAATGGGGCCGTTAGGCTCATTAATGTCCCGCGCCCTTAAGGCGAGAGCCCTGCGCGCAACCGACACGTGGGCTCGCCCCCGAGCGGCGGCGACCGGTCAAACTTTCAAGCGGTCTCCGACTTCGGGCCGCAAAGCGGGCGATCGTTGCCGCGTCAAACGGGGACGCCCGCGAATCGCGGAGGTCGAGCCGCTGGCGCGTCTTAAAGAGCCGCGCCTCCGCGCCGCTTTTTTTGAGAAGCGCGGCGGCTGCAGACGTCCTGACCGAAATCGAAAACGAAATGCTTTTACGGGAAGATCCCCCGGAACACGAAAAATAGCGTGCCGGAGAGGACGATCGCGGCCGGCAGCGTCAGCACCCACGCAAGCGCGAGGTTGCGGACGGTCGAGAGCTGAATGCCGGAGCCGTTGACCGCCATCGTGCCGGCGACGCCGGAGGAGAGCACGTGGGTCGTCGACACCGGCAGCCCCAAGCCGTCGGCCGCGCCGATGGTGGCCGCCGCGACGATCTCAGCCGCCGCGCCCTGGCCGTAGGTCAAGTGCGACTTGCCGATTTTCTCGCCGACCGTGACGACGATGCGCTTCCAGCCGATCATCGTGCCCATGCCGAGCGCGAGCGCGACGCAGACCTTCACCCAAAGCGGGATAAACTTCGTCGAGAGGTCAAGCTCCTTCTTGTAGGCGTTGAGGACTTTCACGTCCTCAGGCTTGAGCTCCGATTCCTTGTCCTTGCCGAGGATGCGCACCGCCTCGGAGGCGACATACATGTCATTGCGGATGTTCTGCACCTTGTCGAACGGCGCCTTGGCGAGCGAGCCGTATTGAGAGACCTCGTCGCTGATCTGTTTCACGAGCGCGGCGAGCGAGGGATAGGTGCCTTCGGCGATCTTATGGGAGTGGACGTAGTCGGTGACGACCGGCCGCGGATCGCCGATGACGTTGTAGCCGGCGGCCTTGGCGTTGATGATCTTCGCCGCGTCGTCGGAGGCGGAGATGAAGGTCGCCATGTGGCTCTCGGGCAGAGCGCGGTTCAGCGCATAGGCCGTCGGCATGACGCCGATCAGGATGAGCATGATCAGGCCCATGCCCTTCTGACCGTCGTTCGAGCCGTGGAAGAACGACACCAGCGTGCAAGTGAGGACGAGCAGGCCGCGGATCCACAGCGGCGGCGGCGTATCCGATTCCGGCGCCGTATAGAGCTTCGGCACGCGGACGATGAACTTCATCAGCAGAAGCAGCGCCGCAGCCAAGACGAAGCCGAAGACCGGCGACCACAGCAGCGCGTTGCCGATATTGGTCACTTGGCTCCAGTCGACGCCAGAGGTGCCGTCCTGGCCGCGCATCAGCGCGTTGGCGATGCCGACGCCGACGATCGAGCCGATCAGCGAGTGCGAGCTCGACGCCGGAAGGCCGAACCACCATGTGCCGAGGTTCCAGATGATCGCCGCAATCAGCAGCGCGAACACCATCGCGAAGCCGGCTTTCGAGCCGACCTGAATAATGAGCTCGACGGGCAAGAGCGACACGATGCCGAAAGCGACCGCGCCCGTCGACGTGACGACGCCCGCGAGATTCCACAGTCCCGACCACACGACGGCGATCTGCGGTCGAAGGGAGTGCGTATAGATGACGGTCGCCACTGCGTTGGCGGTGTCGTGAAAGCCGTTGACGAACTCGAAGCCGAGCGCGATCAGCATCGCGACGCCGAGCAGGAGGAACGGCAGGATCGCTTTTTGCGACTCGTCGCCTGAGGCGCTGACGTCCGAGTAGATCGAGTAGGCCATGAAGAACAGGCCGAGCGCGAGGACGCCCAAGAAAGCCAGGATCGCGCGGACATCGAGCGGATGATCGAGCTTGACGCGGGTCGATGAGGCCGCGGGAACCTGGGCGGTGGCGATCGCTGACATGGGCAAGCTCGATTGGGGTTAACGAACATTCTATCGCGGCGCGACATGACAATCGCGTGACAGAAAAGTTCGCGGCCGATCGCGCAACTTCCGCGCGAAGTCAATCTCGCCGACACGCGCGAGCCTGCGGCTTCGGAGGCCGCGCGACGCCATCCGCAACACGCTTAACGGCGCGGGAAATTCTTAAGAATCAAAGGCTCTTTCTAGGTTTAAGGCGTCGACCGGCGCCTGCGGACGCTTGGGGCGAGGTTGGCGCGCCGCTGACTTAAGGAGCGGACGAATTCGGGGACGTTGCGCCGCGTGTCTCGCGTCGAGGATCGCGCGCTTTCAAAAGCTTAAGCGTCGACTGCGGTTCTAAGGAGAGATTTCGTTAACCCTTTCAATGATCTCCATGAAGCTGACGGCGTTTCCGACGCTCTTCGCCCCGAGTTTGCCGATCCCTTTGAAGAGTTCGACGCATTTTCTTTCGTCTTCGAAGAGGCGTCGGGGCCTTAGGGCGCTAAAAAAACAGCGGGCCTCTTCACTCAAGCCGCGCGTTCGATGATTTCGCTGCGCGTCGTCCCGAGCGCGGCGGCGAGCAGACGGAGGCGATCGCCGACCACCTCGCTGTCGGGCACGCGGGCGGCCGGCGTCACTTCGACGCGCAGGGTCTCGCCCGCGACGTTAAGCTTTGCGCCGGCGAGCACCGCCGCCACGCCGCCCGAGAGCCGATAGCCAAGCAGGATCGCGCGGCCGAGAACGAGCGCGCGCCGGCGCTCGGCGGGCGTCAACAGGCCGAGCGCGGGCGTCAGCCACGGCGCGTCGGGCCTGCCCGCGTAACGCGAGTGGATGGCGGCGGCCAAGAAGACCCGTTCGGCATGCGTGACGCCGATGAAGGGAAACCGCAGCAATCGGCGAAAGCTCTCCTCGGCTCTGAGCTCCGGATGGTCGCGCCAGGCGATGTCTGAGAGCGCGCAGACGGCCGTCCGCAGCCGACGCTGGGACGGCGTTTCGTCCGGGAACAAAGGCTCGGTCCACGGCAACAGCGAGGGCGCAAACCCCGCCACCCGCGCGGGCGGCAGGCCGATGAGCTGCGCGCCCTCGACGAGCGGATCGAGATAGCGCTCGGCCTCGCTGAGCTGCGCGTAGATGAAGCCCTCGCGCAAGCCTAGGGCTGAGAAGACGACGCGCTCGGGCGACAGGCGTTTCAGCACGCGATCGAGCATCATCGCCGCCGCGGGAAGCGTGCGCGCGCGGCGCTCGACGACGCCGGGCATCAGGCGAAGTTTGGCCGGCGTCGCGCGAACAATGGACTTGGCGAAGGCGCGGGCGTCGGCAGGCGCGAGCGTATAACCGTGAACGACCGGCACGGGCGCTAAGACCGCGGCGATATGCGCCTTGGCGAGCGCGCGCCACCCGCCGCCGACGGCGTAGAACACTTTCGGCCTGAACGCCGTCGGCAGCTCGCGGTCGAGGATCTCGTCAATGGCGCGCTTGGCGACGTTCGCGCCTTCGGCGAGCATGGCTTCGACCGGCAGCGCGCCGAGAGGCAAGCTCGCCCACTGGTCGCCCGGACGATCGTCCTTCGCCTCGCACAATTCCAGGCTGCCGCCGCCCATGTCGCCAACAAGCCCGACGGGCCGAAAGAAGCCGGAAATGACGCCGAGCGTCGAGAAGCGCGCTTCTTCCGCGCCGCTCAAGACGCGCACTCTTACGCCGGCGTCCTTCTCGAGCGCCGCGGCGAGCGCGCCCCCGTTGCTCGCGCGCCGCATCGCCTCAGTCGCCGTGACGTCGAGGCGCTCGACGCCCATCGCGTCGGCGATCGCGTGGAAACGGCGCACTGACTCGACCGCGCGGCGGAAATTGTCCGGCGCGATCGCGCCCGTTTGCGCCAGGCCGTCGCCGAGCCGGCACAGGCTTTTCTCGTTGAAGCGCGGCAGCGGCGCGCGGCCGAGCTGGTCGTAGACCACGAGCCGCACCGAATTCGAGCCGATGTCGACGATGCCGTAGGGCTTGCCGGGCTTCAGCGCGCGCGCGACGTCGATCTCGAGCGGACGACGGGGCTCCTCTGTAGCGTCGTTCAAGGCGTCCTCCCGGAGCCGAGGCGCAGGGCGCTTCTGCGCGCCCGCGCTAAGACCGCGGCGCGCGAGGGCGGGTCAAACGAGACGCCGTGCGGGCTCATCAGGGACAGTCCGCGCATATCGGCGCCCGAGCCCTCGCGCCTTTCTTGCGCGGAGCGGCGACCGGCGGAACAGGGTCCCGCTCAGCTCGCCTCGGCCAGCAGCGACAGTTGCCGCCGTCCCTGCTCCGCCGAGCGGTCGACGAGGCGGGTAGGATATTCTCCGGTGAAGCAATGGTCGGTGAATTGCGGCCGCGCATTGTCGCGCCCCGAATAGCCCATCGCGCGATAGAGGCCGTCGACGGAAAGGAAGGCCAGGCTGTCGGCGCCGACGAACCGGCGCATGCCCTCCAAGTCGAGCCGGGCCGCGAGCAGCTTGTCGCGCTCGGGCGTGTCGATGCCGTAAAAGTCCGGATAGGCGATCGGCGGCGACGAGATGCGGAAATGCACCTCGCGCGCGCCGGCCTCCCGCATCATCTGCACGATCTTCACGCTCGTCGTGCCGCGCACGATCGAATCGTCCAAGAGCACGATGCGCTTGCCCGCGACGACCGCGCGGTTGGCGTTGTGCTTCAAGCGCACGCCAAGCTCGCGGATCGCCTGCGTCGGCTGGATGAACGTGCGTCCAACATAGTGGTTACGCACGATCCCGAACTCGAATGGCAGGCCACACGCCTCGGCGAAGCCGAGCGCGGCGGGAACGCCCGAATCCGGCACCGGCACCACAATGTCGGCTTCGGCCGGCGATTCGCGAGCAAGCTCCGCGCCCATCGCCTTGCGCGTCTCGTAAACCGACCGGCCGTGAACGACCGAATCGGGCCGCGCGAAATAGACGTATTCGAAGATGCATGGCCGCATGCGTTGCGGCGGGAAGGGCCTAAGGCTCTCGACGCCCTTTTCCGTAACGACGACTACTTCGCCGTTCTCCACGTCGCGCACGAAGCGCGCGCCGATGATGTCGAGCGCGCAGGTCTCGGAGCAGAGGATCGGACAGCCGTCAAGATCGCCAAGGACGAGCGGGCGGATGCCGAGCGGATCGCGCGCGCCGATGAGCTTGTTGTTGGTGAGCGCGACAAGCGCATACGCGCCTTCGATATCGCGCAGCGCCTCGATGAAACGTTCGACGACGCGGGCTTTTCGCGAGCGCGCGGCCAGCAGCAGGACGACCTCCGTATCCGAAGTCGACTGGCAGATCGCGCCGCTCTTGATGAGCTCGCGTCTCAACGTCAGGCCGTTGGTGAGATTGCCGTTATGGGCGACGGCGAGCCCGCCGCCGTCGAGCTCGGCAAAGAGCGGTTGGACGTTGCGCAGGATCGTCTCGCCAGTCGTAGCGTAACGCACATGCCCGACAGCCGCTTGCCCGGGCAGCCGCTCGATCGTCTGGGCGCTCGAGAAATGATCGCCGACCAGGCCAAGGCGGCGCTCGGAATGGAAACGCTGCCCATCGAAGGCGACGATGCCGGCGGCCTCCTGGCCCCGATGCTGCAGGGCATGCAGGCCAAGGGCGGTGATCGCGGCCGCGTCCGGGTGGCCGAATATGCCGAAGACGCCGCATTCCTCGTGCAGGCGCTCAGCGTCGCAGTCGAAGGCGGGGGCGGCCTTTCCCTCACCACTAAAGTCGGCGCCGGCGCTCACTTTGTTCCGCCTCACGTCTTCTTCGGCGTCGGCGTCGGGGTCGGCACGACCACCGGACTGGGCGGGGCCGGAAGCGGAACGCCCCTGTTGATAAGCTGGTCGAGCTTCGCTTTGTCGACGTCGCCAACCGCGCTCGACGACGGCGACGGGCTCAGGGCGCCTTGAGGCTTGGTCGCGCTCGGCGTCGGCGACGGCGTCGATGACGCGGTCGGCGTCGGGGCAGGCGCGGCGTCGTCGGAGGTGTCTTCTCCGCCGCCGAGCGCGCCCTTGGCCTTGATCCACGCCTCGATCTTGGCCGCGGCGTCCTCAGGCAGCAGGGCGACGATGCGATTGGCCGCCTCGATGAGGATCGGCTTGGTCTTGGCGGCCTTAACCCATTCCGGCTGCTGCTGCTCGGCGACGAGCCAGTTGAAAAGGAAGAATGCGACGACCGCCAGCAGGAACCCGCGCACTGCGCCGAAAACAAAGCCGAGCGAGCGGTCAAGCGCCCCGATCCTGCTGTCGAGGATGGCGTCCGAAATCCTGACCGTGATGAGCGAGACGACGATCAGGCTGACCAAGAACACCGCGGCCGCCGCCACGGCTTGCGCGATGTTCTCCTTGTGGATGTAAGGGGTGAGATAGGGGGTGACCTGCGGATAGAAGAAATAGGCCGCCGCGCCCGCCGCAACCCACGAAGCGATCGCCAGGATTTCGCGGGTGAAGCCGCGCATCATGGCCAGAATGGCGGACACCAGGACGACCCCGATGACGCCGAGATCAAGATAGGAGGGCATCGAACCTCGCGAACCGGCCGGGACCCCGCGCCCGACGCCGCTATTTTGAACCGCTCGCCTTATAGCCAAGGATGGAAGGCCCGTCACCCTCGGGCGGATGTCGGGCTCTCCTGTTTCAACCGCGCGATATTGACGGGCGTTTGACTGCAACGCCCGCGGCAGCGATTTCCGCGACCAGGGCCGAGACATGGGAGATCGCGGTCGACGGCAACGCGAACGGCTCGCGTTCGGCCGACAAAGGGGCGACGATCCGCTTGAAACCGAGCTTCGCCGCCTCCTTGACGCGGATCCCCGTGTGGGAGACGGCCCTTGCGGCGCCGGAAAGCGCGATTTCGCCGAAATAGACGGCGTCGGCAGGTAGCGCGACCCCGACGAGCGAGGAGACGAGCGCGGCGGCGGCGGCTAGGTCGGCGGCGGGCTCTGCGACGCGCAATCCTCCGGCGACGTTGAGATAAACGTCATATTGGCCGAGCTTCAGCCCGCCATGCGCCTCGAGCACGGCAAGAATCGTCGCCAGCCGACTTGGCTCCCACCCGACAACGGCGCGACGCGGCGTGCCAAGCGTCGTCGGCGCGACGAGCGCCTGGATCTCGACCAGAAGCGGCCTTGCGCCCTCAACGCCCGCGAACACCGCCGCCCCTGGCGCACCGCTTTCGCGGCCCGCCAGGAATAGCGCCGAAGGATTCAAGACCTCGGCAAGCCCCGTCCCCGTCATTTCGAAGACGCCGATCTCGTGGGTCGCGCCGAAGCGGTTCTTGGTCGCGCGCAAAATTCGGAACGCATGCGCGCCGTCGCCTTCGAACGAGAACACGGCGTCGACCATATGCTCGACGACCCGCGGGCCGGCGATCAGGCCCTCCTTCGTCACGTGGCCGATGAGAATGACCGCCGCGCCGCTCGCCTTCGCGAAGCGCACCAGCGCCTGCGCCGAGCCGCGCACCTGGCTGACGGCGCCGGGCGCCGATTCGATCGCCTCGCTCCACAGCGTCTGGATTGAATCGACGACGACCAACTTTGGCGTATCGCCCGAGGCGAGCGTCGCGACGATGTCCTCAACCGAAGTCTGCGCCGCAAGCTGCACGGGCGCGTCGCTTAAGCCCAAACGCTGGGCGCGCAGGCGCACCTGGTTCGTCGATTCCTCGCCCGAGATGTAGACGACCCGCTCGCCCCGCCGCGCGAGCGCCGCGCAGGCCTGGATGAGCAGCGTCGACTTGCCGATGCCGGGCTCGCCGCCGATTAGGGTCGCCGAGCCCGGAACGAACCCGCCGCCCGCCGCCCGATCGAGCTCTGTGAGGCCGGTGAGGATGCGCGGCTCGCTCGCCTGCCCGCCGGAGAGGTCCTCCAAGGGAAAAGCGCGCCCCGGCGCGCCCTTGCGCGGGCCCCCCGCGCCGACGCCGAGCGCCGCCGCCTCTTCGATGATCGTGTTCCACTCCCCGCACGCGTCGCACTTGCCCTGCCAACGCTGGGAGACCGCGCCGCAATTCTGACAGACATAAGACGTGCGGGAGCGGGCCATCGGGCGGGTCTTTTAAGAGATTGGGGCAAGCAGCGCGAGGACGGCTGGCGGGTCCCGTGCGAGATTTGGCGGGGCTGGGGACGATTTCAAGAGCGGGACGGCTGGCCCTGCGCGGATGGCCGCTCCTTCTGCCGAAGTCGCGACAGGCGGCGCGGGCGATTTCGGCTTGCTGGCGCGTGACGGGCTCGACGACGATTGCCCGCCGCCAGCGGCCGTGCTTGAGCGACGCGCCATGCTCGAGGGCCTGCCGCCCAACAACGCCGCCCATCGCCTGACGCTCGTCGCCGACGAGCGGCGCGCGCGCGCGGTCGCCGACATCATCGTCGAAAGCTTTGAGCCGGCCGAGGCCGCGGCGGCGGCGTTCGAGGCCGATGAGACGCTGCCCTCGGGCGGCAACGCATGGTCGGTCGAGGCCTATTTCGCCCAGGCGCCGGATGAAGAGCGCCTGCGCGATCTGGTGGCGCTCGTCGCCGGCGTGGAGACGGCGAGCGCGCTCAAACTCGATACGACGGAGAAGCGCGATTGGGTCGCGAAGTCGCTCGAGGGCCTGAGCCCGGTGCGCGCCGGACGCTTCGTCGTGCACGGCGCCCACGATCGCTCGCGCGTCGCAGCCAACGACATCGGCGTCGAGATCGAGGCGGGGCTCGCCTTCGGCACCGGCCACCACGGGACGACGCGCGGCTGTCTCATCCTGTTCGACCGCTTGCTGAAGCGCCGGCGTCCGGCCTACGTGCTCGACGTCGGCTGCGGCGCGGGCGTGCTGGCGATCGCCGCGGCGAAGGCGCTGCGAACGAAGGTCTGGCTCGGCGACATCGATCCGATCGCCGTCGAGGTCGCCAACGCCAACGCTCGCCTCAATGGCGTCGGCCTGTTGGCGAGGGCGGTGGTCTCGCGCGGGGTCGAGGCAAAGGCTTTGCGCGAAGGCGCGCCCTTCGACGTCGTCTTCGCCAACATCCTCGCCAAACCGCTTCGCTTGCTCGCCGCCCCGCTCAGCCGCCAGATCGCGCCCGAGGGCGACGCCATCCTCTCGGGCCTCCTCGTCAGCGAGGCCGCGGGCGTGCTTTCGGCCTGGCGGGCGCAAGGGTTCGCAATCAGAGACCGCATCGATCTCGACGGCTGGGCGGCGTTGCGGTTGCGGCGGCGGCTGGGTTTTGGCGAGTAGCGAGTGGCGAATAGCGAATAGCGCACCCTCCACTCGCTATTCGCTATTCGCCATTCGCCTCGTCACGACTGCCGCCTCCTACAACGCCCCGACCCGCAGCAAGTCCTGAATATGTACGATGCCGACGACCTTGCGGCCTTCGACGACCAGCAGCGCCGAGATTTTGTGGCTGATCGCCTCCAGCGCCTCGGCGACCAACGCGTCGGGCTCAATCGTGCGCGGTCGCTTGGTCATGACGGTCTCGATCGGCGTGTCGAGCGCGACGCTCTCCTTCAGATGGCGGCGCAAATCGCCGTCGGTGAAGATGCCGGCGAGATTGTCGTCCGCATCGAACACCGCGACGCAGCCAAAACCCTTCGTCGTCATCTCCATGATCGCCTCGGCCGTATGCGCGCCGAGCCGCACGCGCGGAACGCGCTCGCCCGTGTGCATGACGTCGCCTACCCGCGTCAGCTTCGCGCCGAGCTTGCCGCCAGGATGGAAGACGAGGAAGTCGCGCGCCGAAAAGCCCCGCCCCTCGAGAAGCGCGATCGCCAGCGCGTCGCCGAGCACGAGCTGCATCGTCGTCGACGTTGTCGGCGCGAGGCCATGTGGGCAGGCTTCCTTCGCGTCGGGCAATTCCAGCACGACGTCGGCCTCCCGCGCCAGCGCGCTCTCGCGTTTCGCGGTGATGGCGATGAGGGGAATGCGAAAACGCCTAGCGTAAGACACGATCGCGGCGAGCTCGACGCTTTCGCCTGACCATGAGAGCGCGAGCACGACGTCGCCTTTGGCGATCATGCCGAGATCGCCGTGGCTCGCGTCGGCGGGATGGACGAACGAGGCTGGCGTGCCGGTCGAAGCGAGCGTCGCGGCGATCTTGCGCGCGACGTGCCCCGACTTGCCGATGCCGGTGACCGCGACGCGGCCTGACGCGCGGGTGATCAGCCACATGGCGCGATCGAACTCGGCAGCAAGGCCGTCTTCGCGTTCGTCCTGGAAGGCGGATTCCAGCGCCGCCAGCCCCTCGCGCTCGACGGCGCAGGCGCGCAGAGCCGATTTGACGCTGACGGGACGCGCTGGCGCCTCGTCCTCCCTGATTTTGAGCTTGGCTTTGGCCATCAGCCCCGACCCCCAAAAGTTGTTTTGACCGGTATTAGGCCCGCTCGGGGGCCCCATGCAACCGAAAGCGCGGCCGTCCACGTTTTTAAGAGCGAACGCGGCGATTGCCGCTTAAGGGGCCGGCGCGCGCTTCGCCGCGCCCTCATTCGCTTCCTCTTCAAAGAGGGACGATCTTCGGGTTCCGCGTCGAGTCTTTGCCTCGGGCGAGCTTAACAGCGCATTAACCATGCGATCCTTACCGTCTCTCTTATGGGCGCCGGCTTCGGCGTCGGGTCGTCCGGGACCTTTCCTTGTCGCATCGCTCCGCCGCGCCTCGCCGCCGCCTAAGACACGCGCTGGCCGCGCTCGCCTTGGCGAGCGGCCTCTCGGCGGGCGAGGGCGTTGCGCAAAATGCGCCCGATGCGATTGGCCTGCGCCCCGCCGAGACGGACCCTTTGGCGCCGGTTGAGGCTCAGCCGGCCGAGCCTCAGCCGTTTCCCGACACGCTCCCGACGCCCACCCACGAGCCGACGCCGACACAAGGCGGCCAAGCAAATCCCGCCGGCCCGCCCTTGCCGGACCTGAAGCCGTATCCGGGCGCGCAGCGGCTGGGCTTGCGCGGCGGCCCGCCGGCCCTGCCGCAACCAACGCCGACCCCCGACCCAAGTCTCGCGCCGCCGCCGGCGATCGACGCGACGCCGGCCGCCTCGATCGCTCAGAACCCTGAGCCGCCGCGCCCCCGTCGGCCGACGGTCGACGACAACCCGTTTGCGCCCGCCGGAATCTTGGTCGGCGACCTTAAGCTGACGCCCTCGATCGAGGAAGATTTTGGCTACGCGTCGAACCCGAGCGAGCTGACGTCGGGCGCCGAAGGCTCCGGCTTCGAGACGACGGAACTCGGCCTCGGCGCGCAATCGCTGTGGTCGAGAGGCGACCTTCGTGGAACGTTGCGCGGCGGCTACACGGACTATTTCGCTCTTCATAGCGCCAGCGCGCCTTATGGATCGGGCGACCTCGCCGACCGGATCGACGTCACGCGCGATTTGTCGCTCGACGCCGACGGGCGCTTCACGGTTTCGCCGGAGACGGTCTCATCGCTCGGCATTTCCGGCGTCGCCATCACGTCGACCTCTGAGCCGCTCCAGGCGACCTATGGCGCGACGCTCGGCGGCGCGGCGACTTTTGGACAGTTCACCTTTGCCGCACATGGCTCGCTCGACCGCACGGCCTATCAGGACGCGACGCTGTCGAACGGAACGCTCGACCGGCTGTCGAGCGACAATTTCAATGATTGGGGCTTGAGGCTGCGCGCGGCCTTCCGCGCAAGCCCGGCCTTTTCGCCGTTCATCGAGGCCTTCCTCGACGACCGGCGCTACGATTCGAGCGTCGACGCCAGCGGCTTTCAGCGCTCGTCGACCGGATATACGGCGAGCCTCGGCGCGGACCTCGACGTGACGCGGCTCATCACCGGCGAGTTGAGCGCCGGCTATGGCGCGCGCGACTACGCCGACCCGCGCCTGCCGCGGCTTTCAGGCGCGATCGCCAACGCCTCGCTCGTCTGGACGCCGACGCCGCTGACGACCGTGACGGCGAAGGCTGAGGCTCAGCTCGCCGACACGACGATCGCCTTCGCCTCCGGCGCGCGCGCCACGACCTATTCGCTCGACGTCGCCCATCAGTTGCTTCGCAACCTCATCCTCGGCGTAACGGGGACATACGAGGTCAATGATTACGTCGGCGTTTCGCAGCGCGACGCGACGACGACGCTTGCCGCGCGCGCCGAATATGACTTGAACCGCGACGTCGTCCTCAAAGCGAGCGTCACGCGCAATGTGTTCCGCTCGACGGCGGCGAATTCGAACTATGTCAACGACGTCTTTCTGGTCGGCCTGAAGCTGCAGCGGTAATGAGGGCGCGCCGCTGGCCATGTCGGCGCAGCCGAGCTGCGACGGCGAAGGCGCCAACTCGGGCGCCAACTTCCGCCAACTCCGGCGCCAATTTTTGCCAACTCGGGTGCCCGCCGGCGCCAACTGGCGCCAACTCGGCGCCAACTCGCGAGTTCGCCGATCGTTTGTTTTCAATGGGTTGCAACTCGAAAGAGTCAAAAAAAAGTTTTGGCCGCCTCTTTTATCTGATCCATGTCGTAGATTGCCCGACAACGGCGCGTCTCCGACGCCGACTTTCTGGCCCTCAGATGCAGCATAAGGCCGGTCCGTCCGACTGGCCAGAAAAATGACCGCGGCCGGACCCCGCGCCGGAGGGACATGGGTTGGGGTGAAGGAACCGGGCCGCCGACTCTTCGGCTACGCCGGGTCGCGAGCGCCGTGCCCGAAATCGGGCGCCTTCGACGCCAGCGGGAGACTGGACTATAGTCTGCGCCGAGATGCAGCGTCGGTCGGGTGGGATGAAGGCGCTCGTTCTTGCCGTGCTGCTTCTGGCGCCGATCGGCGCCCTCGCCGCCTCGCCAGAGGACGATTATATCGCCGCGCGGGACCGCGACATCGCGGAGCTCAAGACGCTCTTGGCCGCAGAAGTCGCCGTGCGGGACAGCGACATCGAGGGGCTCAAGACGCGCGAGCTCGCGGAAGACGCGGCGGCGCGCCGCATTGTCGAGGAAAAGGACGCCAAGGATCTCGAGCAGCGGCTGAAGACCTTGATCGGCCCCTTCGCGGCCGCTGGTTTTCTCGCCGAAGGCAAACTCAACGCCCCCCTATATGACCTATATGGCGGATACCCGTCCTTCTCCGAGATCGACGGCCTGGTCTACGGCGATAAAGACGATGACAACAACGTCATCGTTACCACCGACGGCCTTTTCGACGAATGGCTCCTCAGCCTTCCTCGTCGGTTGCCGAAAAACAAGGCGCCGCGCTCCGCCGCCGCTGCGGCAGGGACGGAGACGTTCTACACCGAAGACGTCAACAGGGGAGGATCCGCCGTCGCGCGCTACGCGATCGTCCCCATCGTCGCCCCGCCTGGCGCAAAATTTGCGAAGGCGATGCTGGCGACAAGCGACGTCGGGCCCGAAATTCCCGAGACGCCGGATCGGCTGTTTGTCGCCCTCGAAAAAGCGGGGCGCGTCTTCATTGTCCACGCGAGGCCCGCAACCCCGATGAAGGCAATCCCCGCGTGTTACGCGGTGTTGCGGACCTACGAAGCTAAAGCCGATGTCGCCGCCAAGGCGAACACTAACGCCATGGGCCACCCGAAATTGCAGGAGAAGCTTGAAAAGCTGGCGAACAAGGTCAGCGACCAGGGCCAAGCCGCCTTCCTCTCCTGTTTCAGCGACAAGATTAAGACCACGCCTGAATTCGAGGCCGCGAAGAAACAGGCGACAGCGATTGTCGAGGCCCTGGCCAGGAACTGAGCAGGTCGCGGGATCGACTGCGGCCCGCCCTCTCGGCTGGCGTCGAGCGCGCGCTATCACGTGGCGAAGGTGGACTTAAAGCGCCATCGCAACTGTAACTACCCGTAACTACCGTAACTCCAAGCGCATAACCCCCTTTAGCCGGCTCGAGACGATGTCTCTCCGCCTTCCTCTACAAGCCAATCGCAAACGGTTTGGATCGATTTTGCTCCGGAGCTTCGTCCTAAAGTGACGGCATAATGGGCGTCGGTTGGATGAAGATACTTTTCCGAGGCGCGTACAAGTCGACCCTCGGTCACGAAATCACCGGTAACGGCTCGCCACCCGAGCATTACGCCTTGGCTGGTCAACGCGGCCTGCGTCGCCTGAACGTAGTTCGTAAAGCGCAGATTTGGATTCCTTCGTTTGCTCGTCTGTCCAGTCAGCTTGAAATACTCGCTCCATCCCAGCCAATTGCGGTCCTCGACATCGACATGGATCAATGGAAGGGTCTCCAACGTCGCATCGAGGCTGTTCATGCATCGCCGGAATTCGGGGCTGCACACCGGCGCAACCTCTTCCCTGAAAAGCAGACGACTGACGCCGTCGCGCCAGTCGTCCCGTCCGTACCGAATGGCGATGTCGACTCCGCCGGTCAGCGCGGGAGCGCCGCTGGTTGTCGTCATCACGTTGATGGTGATGTCGTCGCCGACCTGATAGAAGTTTGATAGCCGCGGCATGAGCCAATAGGTCGCGGTGCCGATCGAGCAGGCTATTGTGATGGAACGCTGCGCCGTTTCTGTCGAGGCGCGTATCTCGTCGACGCAGTTCTCGATCGTCTTCAGGCCCGTCGCGCAGGCCTCACGCAATGCGCGCCCATGCGGCGTCAGTTTTGGCGGACGTGTGCTGCGGTCCAACAATGTCGCGCCGAGATAGCTCTCGAGCTGTTTAAGGGATTGGCTAATCGCCGCGGGAGATACGTTGAATGCTTTGGCGGCGGCCTTTACGCCGCCATTTCGAACAACCGTTTCAAAAACGGCCAGCAATCGGAGCGGCGGAATCGCCCGCATAATTTAAGCCCACGCTTAACTTAAGCGCAGATTATTCCGACTTCCGTCACGCGCGCAACTGAACAAGTATGCGTCCAAAATGAATGACGGGCGCTTGAATAGGCCGGGAGACCGTCAAATGACCGCCTTCGGAAAGGTCGCCGCCTCAGATCAGAGCGATGAACGCCAACTCCGCATTGATCTAGCCGCCGCCTTTCGGCTTATCGCTGAGTTTGGTTGGCATGAGTCGGTCGGCAATCATTTGAGCGCCGCGCTCTCCGCGGAGGGTCGGCGCTTCCTCCTCAATCCGCGCTGGCGCCACTTCGCTCTCTTAAGAGCAAGCGATCTGCTCCGGCTGGATGCCTTGAATCATTCGGTTATGGACAAGGCGGATGCGCCCGACCCGTCGGCCTGGACTATTCACGGGTCGATCCATCGTCTGGCGCCAAACGCGCGCGTGATCCTCCATTGTCACCCGCCTTACGCCACGGCGCTCGCCTGTTTGAAGGACCCGTCTCTCACGCCGATCGACCAAAACACCGCGCGCTTTTTCGAGCTGGTGAGTCTTGATCTCAATTTCGGTGGCATCGCCGACGATGCCGCGGAGGGAGCGAGACTCGCCGCGCTGTTGGGCGACCGACCCATCCTGTTGATGGGCAACCATGGGGTCACGGTGACCGCGCCCACCGTGGCTCAGGCCTTCGAACACTTATATTTCCTTGAGCGAGCCGCCCAGACCCTCATGCTCGCTTACGCCAGCGGCCGACCTCTGAGCATCCTTTCAGACGAGATCGCGCGACGGACAGCGCAGGATTGGCGCGCCTATGACGGCATGGCGTTCGCTCACTTCGAGCAGCTCAAGATGATGCTGGACAAGAAAGACGCCTCGTACCGCGAATGAGCGGGCGGCCGATCGATCGCGACGGAGCGGATCAATGGAGACAGTCAAGTTCACCCAGATGAAGGACGGCGATCGCGACGATTACGCCTTCCTCGCCAAGCATGAAACGGAGTTCGCGGCCGGCGTCGCCGACCGCCTGCTGAAGGCGATGGTCGATCTCGACAAGTCGCTGTCGGGCTACCAAGTCACGCGTCTCGGACATTCTCTTCAGGCGGCCACGCGGGCGTGGAGAGCGGGCGCCGACACAGATTGGATTGTCGCCGCGCTGCTCCACGACATAGGCGATATCTATGCTCCGTATAATCATGACGAATACGCCGCAGCGATCATCCGGCCCTTCGTCAGAGAGCAGTGCGCCTGGGTGGTCGAGAAGCACGGCGATTTTCAGCTCCTCTATTACGGCGAACATGTCGGCGCCGATCCTCACAAGCGGGAGGCCTATCGCGACAATATTTATTTCGAAGACTGCGCGGAATTC
>Ga0187782_10000075_pt1 | contig 53454 bp, 45 predicted proteins | sample 0715_SJ02_MP15_2_FD_132454 | JGI IMG/M metagenome (GOLD analysis project Ga0187782, IMG submission 132454) | Tropical peat soil microbial communities from peatlands in Department of Meta, Colombia - 0715_SJ02_MP15_20_MG | ecosystem: Environmental > Terrestrial > Soil > Wetlands > Peat | place... | reverse complement strand
GCCGTCAGCGGACACGGCCATGCGGCCCTGCTCATCGACGTCCCCCAGATAAGCCACGACACGTTGGCGGGGCCCACGGACGGTGCGATAGGATTCTACCAGCGCCCAGTATCCGTGGCGCTTGCCATTCTTCTTGCGGTAGCACCGCCGCACATACATCGCTCGACTTCATCATAGTGGCGGCAGCGACAGTTGCAAAGAGGGTTGGTCTTCACTACATCGCAATATTGAACCGCCAAGACATGGCTGGGCCCAGCAACTCCCAATAAAATGGCCCTTTCCCGCGACACTGCTAACGACAAAGGGCCAGAAAATTCTTCCAGTGCGCCCTTACTGCGGAAGTTGGGCTAGGGAGCCGCGGCAGGGCGAGCCGCCGGAGGAACGTCTCCAGCGAGGGGCCCAGTCGCGTGCGCGCGGGGTAACTGATCACCCCAACACGAGTCGTCCCCGCTGCGGGGAAAGCCCACAGATAGCCGTCCCGCAGGATGTCCGGCCAGAGGAAGAAATGGAGACCCGGCTCGAACGGCGCGGCAACGGCCGCCTCGAGGCCGAAGCCGACGTATCCCCGGGAGCGCCCCGGACGGCGGCCCCCGCCCGAGAGAACCGCGCGCCATCCGGTCGCGTCGACGAGCACACGCCCGAGGATGTCGCCGACGGAGGTCCGGACCGAGGAGGCAGCTCGTCCGCGAACAGACGCGCGTATGAGCGGGGCATCCGTGCCCCGGCGCGCGGCGAGACAGCACGCCCGGTAATCGAATGTGCAGAACGGCTCGGGCAGCGGCCACCGGACCGTGCGGCCCGGCGTGTGGATGACCACCGCATCGTGCAACTCCTGTACGGCAGACTCGGCGCCGAGCGAGGCCAGGACGCCAATCGGCGTGCCGCACGCCGAGGTTTGCCCCTCGCCGATGTCTTGGTGGTCGATCAGCACGGCCCTTCCTGACAGCTCTCGGGCCACGGCCAGTCCGGCGAACGACGCGCCAGCGATAACGACATCCGCTTCCGGCAGGCCGTGACGTGCCGCGGCGGCGCCCGCCGAGCATGTTGTCGGCTCCGCTGAGGGAACCGCTGCGCGGTCCCGTAGGGGGGGCAATTCAGATCTGGACGGATCGCGCAGCTTTGACGAACGCCGTCCGCACCGCAGCGATCGCGACCCGGCCGCGCGCAATCTCGACCCCGTCCAGGGTCAAGACGGGGATCGCTTCGCGGTACCGGTCGTATAGGCCCAGATCGTGCGTAATGTCCACGCGCTCCATCTCAAACGTGTACTCACGTCGCAGATGCCGAACGATCTCCTCGGCGTTGTCGCACAGGCAGCAGCCCGCCTTGCCGTAGATGGCCAGCCTCACGGCGAGACCGGCCGGGCAAGCCGGAAGACGGGCAGCGAGGGAGCTGCGGGCAGAGTGACGGAGTCGAGCGGCGTGATGGCGATGCGCAGTCCGAGGCCGCGGAGTCCTTCCACGACGCCCCCGCGGATGTTGAGAGCGCCCGCCAGGGTCTGGGGATCCCCAATCGCCACGACCTCGTACGGCGCGGACAGCCGTTGCTGGTCGGCGATGATCGTCCCGCCGACCTGGCTGAATCCGGTCGTCGACGTGACCCGATGCCCGCTGACCGCGACGGCCTCCGCTCCGGCCGCCCACAACTCATTCACGACGCTCGTCAAGTCGACGTACTGGACGACCGCCGGCGCCTGCCCCGCCACGGGAGGCGTGCCGTCGTCCACAGAGACACGGACGCCGGGACCGGTCAGGGCGACGAGCCCGGCGGCGATCCGAAGCTCACGGAGCTCCTGTGCCAGCGCCTGATCGGCACTGCGGCGCTGCGCGGCCGCCGACTCGAACTCGGAGAGCCGGCGGGTGAGCGCGGCGACCTGGACCTCGAGTCCCCGGCGCGCCTCGCGCTCCTGACCGAGCATGGCGGCAAGCGCGTAGACGTTTCTGGTCGGCACGCCCTCCTGACCTGACAGCACCCACCCGGCGCGCAGCTGTATGACGACCAGGAACCCAAGCGCCATCAACAGCACGGTCAAGAGCGCCTGCCACCACGCAGTGCTATTCCTCCCAGACATTCCCCTCGCCAAAGATCTGCTCAAGCTCCTGCTGCAACTCGGCACCGTCCCCGAGTCCGATCTGGACGGGGATGACGTGCTCGCCGCTGTCCGTGACGACGTGCGCGCACACCTGCCGGTCACCCGGGTGCGCCTCGAGATACTGGCACAATTGGTCGATCTCCTCGCGCGTCGTCACGCGGATCCGAAGCGGGGCACGAGCGGGCGTCTCGCGGGAAGGCGCCTGGACCATGGCGGCTGCGGGTGCAGGAGCGGCCCGCGCGACGCCGCTTGCCTGCGCGACTCGCGGCCCTCCGTTTCGGACGAAGTCGCCGTTCGTATGACGATCGCCCCTGGCGCGGGCCGCCGGCGGCGGGACCTGAAAATCCGCCGCTTCCTCCGGCGTCGCCGGGAGCGCGATCACTTCGTCGCAGAGGAGCTTGACGCCTTGCTCCTCGATGTCCACCCGGCCCCGAAGCAGGACCACCGCGTCGCGTTTGAGCACAAATCCCTGCTGCTCGTACGCCCGCGGGAACACGAGCACCTCCACGCTGCCGGTCAGGTCCTCCAGGGTCAGAAACGCCATCGCCGATCCCGACCGCGTGATGCTGCGCTTGACCGCACCGACCAGCCCGCCGACAACGACCTCCTGGCGATCGCGCAGGTCCGGAAGCTGTCCGATCGTCGCGGTGGCCTTCTCCTCGAGGACTGGCTGCCATCGCCTGAGCGGATGGTCGGAGATGTACAGTCCCAGCATCTCCCGCTCCATCGTCAGGCGCTCCTCGGGGCTGAATTCCTGCACCGCACCGATCTCGGCCGGCGGCTCCGGCGCGGCGGCGCCGAGATCGAACAGCCCGGTCTGTCCCTGCGCCCGCGCACGCTGGCTGCGTTGCGCGTGTTCCAGCGTCTCATCGAGCGACTGAAGCATCTGCGCCCGAGACGCGCCGAGCGAGTCGAATGCGCCCGCCTTGACGAGGCTCGCGATCACCCGCTGGTTCACCTGACGCGTGTCGACGCGCGCGCACAGATCCGGAAGGCCCGGGAACCGTCCGCCGGCCTCGCGCGCCGCGATGATCTCGTCCACCGCGCCGACACCGACGTTCCGGATCGCCGCGAGGCCAAACCGGATCGCCCCGTCCGCGACGGTGAACGATGCCTGGCTCTCGTTCACGTCCGGAGGCAGGATCTGGATCCCCATCCGCTGGCATTCGCCGACTGCCTGAGCGATCCGTTCCAAATCGCCTGCGGTGCTGGTCAGCACCGCGGTCATGTACTCCGCGGGATAGTGTGCCTTCAGGTACGCGGTGTAGTATGCGATGAGGCCGTAGCACGCCGCGTGCGCCCGGTTGAAGCCATAGCGCGCGAACGGCTCGAACTGCTCGAAGATGTGGTCGACGATTGCGGGCGGCACGCCGTTCTTGCGGGCTCCCGCGACGAACTTCTCCCGCTGGGCGAGCAGGCGATCCTTGATCTTCTTGCGTATCGCGTAGCACAGCACGTCCGCCTCGGCCAGCGTGTAGCCGGCAACCGCCTGCGCGACGGTCATGATGTCCTCCTGGTAGACCATCACGCCGTAGGTCTCCTTGAGGACGGGCTCGAGCAACGGGTGCAGATAGGTCACCGCTTCCTCGCTGTGCTTGCGCCGGATGTACGACGGGATGTTGGCCATCGGTCCAGGCCGGAACAGCGCGACCATCGCCATCACGTCTTCGATCCGGTCGGGGCGCAACTCCCGGAGGTAGCGGGTCATGCCGCGACCTTCGAGCTGGAAGATCCCGGTCGTATTCCCGGAGGCCAGCAACGCGTAGGTTGGCTGATCGTCCAGCGGCAGGCGCTTCAGATCGATCTCGACCCCGCGTGTCTGGCGGATCAGCGCGATTGCGGTATCGAGGATCGTGAGGTTGGTGAGGCCCAGGAAATCCATCTTCAAGAGGCCGAGACGGGCCACGCTGTTCATGTCGTACTGCGTCATCAACAGGTCGCCCTTCGTTGCACGCTGCAACGGGACATGATCGGTCAAGGGATCGCGCGAGATGATGACGCCGGCTGCGTGGGTGCTCGCGTGCCGCGCGACGCCTTCGAGCTTCTGGGCCATGTCGAGAAGCTGCCGGACCTGCGCCGTCCCCTCGGCCGCGGCGCGCAGCTCGGGCTGCGCCGCGAGCGCATCCTTGAGCGAAACGTTGGCGCCGGGAACGAGCTTCGCGATCCGGTCCACGTCACCGTACGGCAGCCCCATCACGCGTCCGACGTCGCGAATCGCCGCCCGGGCGCCCATCGTGCCGAACGTGATGATCTGAGCGACGCGATCCGCACCGTACCGGTCCACCACATACTTGATGACCTCGTCGCGCCGGCTGTCCATGAAATCCACGTCGATGTCGGGCATGGTGTAGCGTTCGAGGTTGAGGAACCGGTCGAATGGCAGCCTGTACGCGAGAGGATCGACGTCGGTCACGCCGCAGGTGTACAGGACAAGGCTCCCCGCGGCCGAGCCGCGCACCGTCGTCAGGATGCCGCTGCGCCGGGCGAAATTCACGAAGTCCTGGACGATGAGAAAGTAGGCGGCGTAGCCCATCTTGGTGATGATGCCGAGCTCGTAATCGAGCCGTTCGCGCACGGCGGGCGTAGTCTGCCCAAAGAGCCGACTTGCGCCATCCTCGCAGAGACGCCGGAGGTAGGACTCCGCCGTCTCGCCTTCGGGCACCTCGACGTGGGGCAGCTTGAGCGTGTCTGTGTCGAGCGTCACGCGGCACCGTTCGGCGATCGCGAGCGTGTTTCGAAGCGCGTCCGGGAGCTCAGGGAAGCGCGCGGCCATCTCCTCGGCGCTCTTCAGGTAGAATTCGGGCGTGTCGCCCATCCGGGGTTTGTCCCGCTGATCGAGGCTCATCCCCATCTGGATGCACATCAGGGCGTCCTGGGCGTCGGCCTCGTCCCGAGTGACGTAGTGCACGTCGTTCGTCGCGACGAGCGGCAACGCCGTCTCGCGCGCGAGCTGGACGATTCCCCGCACCACGGTCTGTTGATCGGCCAGCCCGTGGTTCTGGACCTCCAGGTAGAAGTTCTCCGGTCCCAGGATGTCGCGGTACGTCGCGACAAGCTCCCGGGCGGCTTTCATATCGCCTCGCAGGATCGCACGCGGAATCTCGGCCTGAAGGCATCCCGAGAGACCGACCAACCCTTTGGCGTGCCGGCTGAGCAGCGCCCGGTCGATCCGCGGCTTGTAGTAGAACCCCTCGAGGTGGGCGGCGGTCGTGAGCTTCAACAGATTACGGTAGCCCTCGTCGGTGACCGCAAGCAGCACCAGATGGAACGCCGACGCGTCCAGCTTCGGATCGCGATCGGTCATCCGTCGAGGCGCGACGTACGCCTCGACGCCGATCATGGGGGTGATCCCGTGTGAGCGCGCGCTCTCGAAAAACTCGACCGCGCCGTACATCACACCGTGATCGGTCAGGCCGAGTGCAGGCATCCCCAACGCCGCCGCCCGCTTCATCAGTGCGTCGATCCGACTTTCACCGTCCAGAAGGGAATACTCGGTGTGCAGGTGGCAGTGGACGAACTCAGCAGGCATCCTGCGTCTCCTTGGGCCGCATCTGCCTCATTTTACCAAACGAGTTCGCGTCGTTACCCCGGGTCATCGCTTGCAGGCGCCCGTGTGTCCAGGCCCAGGAACTCGAGACATCCGCGTCGCGTCGGTACCCTCCGCGCTATCTCGCCTCGGCCGCGATGAGCACGCTGACACGGCTCGTGTGCGGGCTCATGTCCACCGGCCGCGCCCGGAGAAGTCGGTATCCCGCCGCGCGCAGGACGGCGGCGTCTCCGCCAAGGCGACGCAGCGACCGCCCCAGGTATGCCACTCGCCGCACGCCAGCGCGCCGCAACGCGGGCGCCAGCCCCGGCGCCAGGCCGGTTTCGCCCGGATGCAGGAAGGCGAGACGCACGGGGCGAGAGCGTGCGGCCTTCTCCACCGCGCGCACCGCATCACGAGCGTAAAACGCGCAGTTCTCGATCCGGTTGGCGCGGGCATTCGCACGGGCGACGTCGAGCAGCGCGGCGCTGGTGACGCCGACGGCTCGTCCGGCACCGAGCGCGAGATGAAGCGTGTACGCGCCGATCCCCGCGCCGGTCTCGACCACGGCATCGGCGGTGGAGGCGTCCAACGTGGCGAGCACCAGCTCGATGAGCCCGGAGAGCGCACGCGGGTTCGCGGGAAACTCCGCGAGCAGCGGGATGCTATATCGCACCCCCGCAATCTCCTCGCGCAACCACGCGCGGCCCCAGAGCAGCGACGTCCGCCGGGCGGTCAGCAGATGACCGCTCCGGGGCACGCAGACCTCCAGAATACCCACAAGTCCCGGGATGCGATCGAGGAGCGCGCGCACCACCGCCGTCCGCCCCGTCGAATCGAGCGCCCCGGCAACCGCGAGCCCAAGCAGCACCTCTCCTGTGGCGGCACCGGCGCGCCCGATCACGCCTCGGAGACGCGGCCCGCCGGAAAGAGCCGGCCAGCCGTGACGCACAGCCGCAAGCAGTGCAACATTCGCCGGGTGTTGAATCGGGCAGGCTTGCACGTCCACCACGCGAGTGCCACCCCAGGCGTAAAACCCCAGAACCGAGCCACTGGCTGATGGCCCGGCCGTTGCCTGCAGGAGCGTGCGGAAGCCCCACGGCGGACCCCAGCCTACCGCCGGCTCTATCTCGAGATCGCGAAGGCCGGGATGGGCGAGCGCCTGCCGGACGAGCAGGGTCTTCTGCTGGAGTTGCGCGGCGTAGTCTAGATGCTGCCACTGACAGCCGCCGCATTGCCCGAAGTGCGGGCACAGCGGATCCACCACACGGTCGGCCTGCCGCCGAAGCGCAACAATGCGTCCCAACACCGGCTCACGGCCCCCCTCCAGGATCTCCACCGTGGCCTCGTCGCCGGGAGCCCCATAGGGAACCGCGATGACCCGGCCGCCCGCGCGGCCGAGAGCCGCCCCATCCGGGCCCATCCGGTCGATCGCGCAGACGACGCGCGAACCGCGCCCAAGGCTCCTCGATGGACGCAGCGCCTGCGCCATCGTGTACTGCGTGGACGGCGTCGCCCGTACCCCGTGCGGCTGGCGCATGCTCACCGGTACCCGCCATCGCACCGGAATCGGCTAGAGTGCACCGATCCGATCCCGGAGCAGCCGGTTGACGATCTCCGGATTGGCCCGACCCCGCGATTTCTTCATGACCTGGCCGACGAGAAAGGTCACCGCCCGATCCTTACCGGCCCGGACATCGCTCACCGGACCAGGATTCTCGGCGATTGCAGCCTCGACGAGCCGGACAAGCTCGGCTTCGTCGCTGATCTGAACCAGCCCACGCTCGCGCACGATTTCGCCAGCCGCCCGGCCCGTGCGCAGCATCTCCTCCAGGACCTCTTTCGCGGACCGCCCGCTGAGAGTGCCGCGGTCGATCAGCGCGAGCAACTCTGCGAGGGCGCTGGGACCCGGTACCTGTTCGATCTCGAGCCCGGTGGCATTCAGATAGGCGGCGACGTCGCCGACGATCCAGTTACTCACGGTCTTGGGATGAGGGAACAGGCGCACCGTCTCCTCGAAGAACTCGGCCATGGCGCGTGTTTCGGTGAGCAAGGTCGCATCGTGCTCCGGCAGCCCATAGGCTTCCTGGTACCGGCGGCGCCGTGCGTCCGGCAGCTCGGGAAGATCCGCCCGGACGCGCTCGACCCAGGCCGCGTCCACGCGCACGGGCAGCAGGTCGGGTTCTGGGAAGTACCGGTAGTCCTGGGCCTCCTCCTTTTCTCGTGAGGAGAACGTAATGCCCCGGTCCTCGTCCCAGTGACGTGTTTCCTGCACGACGCTCTCGCCTCGGGCGACGAGCTCGCGCTGGCGGGCCTCCTCGAAGCGCAGGGCGCGCTCGACCGCACGCAGCGAGTTCATGTTCTTGATCTCTGTCCGGGTGCCGTGCGGACCGCCCGGCTCACGGAGCGAGAGGTTGGCGTCGCAGCGGAGGGTTCCCTCCTCCATCCGCCCGGTCGTTACGCCCGCGTACTGGAGAACTGCGCGCAACCGGGTGAGGAATGCACGCGCCTCCTCCGCCGATCGCAGGTCCGGGTCGGAGACGATCTCCATGAGCGGCGTACCGCTCCTGTTGTAGTCCACGAGGCTCCGTCCATCCGCGTGGACGAGCTTGCCGGTATCTTCCTCGAGGTGCACCCGACGGATGCCGATCTGGCGCGCCTCCCCGTCCGTTTCCACGACGAGCACTCCCCCGGTCGCGAGCGGCGGATGCCCGGTGTACTGATACTGCGAGATCTGGTAGTTCTTGGGAATGTCCGGATAGTAGTAGTTCTTGCGGTGAAAGCGGCTCTCCGGCTGTATCGCGCAGCCCAACACGAGCGCCGTGCGCACACCGAACTCCACGGCCCGCCGGTTGAGCACAGGTAGCGCACCGGGAAGCCCAAGACAGACCGGGCACGTCAGGGTATTGGGCGGCGCGCCGAATGCGACGGCACACCCGCAGAACATCTTGCTCGCGGTGCTGAGCTGGACGTGCACTTCCAGTCCGATGACGGTCTCGTACGAGGTCGGAGCGCGCCCAGTGCTCATGGGTGAGGGCTCCGCGTTTCTGCCACAATCGGCGGCCGGCAAACGTCGGTACCGATCGCCTGTTCAAGCGCGTAAGCCACGTTGAGGACCGTGGCCTCGTCGAACGCACGGCCCACGATCTGGAGCCCCACGGGGAGAGCGCCGGCAAAGCCGCAGGGCACCGAGACGCCGGGGAGGCCCGCCAGGTTGATGGGGACGGTGAACACGTCGGCAAGGTACATCTGGAGCGGATCCTCGACGCGCTCCCCGAGCGGAAACGCCGGCGTAGGCGCCACGGGCCCGACAAGGACGTCGACGGTGTTGAGCGCGTCCTCGAACTCCCGGCGGATCAACTCTCTAACGCGCTGCGCACGCAAGTAGAACGCGTCATAGTAGCCGGCAGAGAGCGCGTACGTCCCGAGCATGATGCGACGCTTCACCTCCGCCCCAAACCCCTCGTCGCGCGTCCTCGCGTACATGCCGATGAGATCCCCGTCTCGCGCGGTCCGGCGGCCGCAGAGAACTCCAGCGTACCTGGCCAAGTTGCTGCTCGCCTCCGCCGGCGCGACCAGGTAGTATGCGGGGAGCGCGTAGGGGGCGTGCGGCAAGGACACATCCACCCGCTGCGCCCCCAGCCCCTCGAGCGTCCGGATGGCCGCGCGGATCGCGCTCGCGACTCCTGGATCGACTCCTTCCCCCAGGAATTCGCGCACCACGCCAAGGCGCAGGCCGTCGACGCGCCCGGTGAGCAACGCAGCGTAGTCGGGCACCTCGACGTCGGCCGACGTCGCATCGGCCGGATCGCGTCCAGCGATCTGGCGCAGCAGGAGCGCGGCGTCACGGACGTCGCGCGCGAACGGCCCGATCTGGTCGAGCGAAGAGGCGAATGCGATCAGCCCGTACCGGGAAACCCGTCCGTACGTCGGCTTGAGGCCGACCACACCGCAGAATGCCCCGGGCTCCCGAATGCTGCCGCCGGTGTCGCTTCCAAGGGCGAGCGTGGCCTCCCCGGCGGCGACCGCCGCAGCCGAGCCTCCACTGCTTCCTCCGGGCACGCGGGTCGGGTCCCAGGGGTTGCGCGTGGGACCGAAGCCGGAGTTTTCGGTGCTGCTCCCCATCGCGAACTCGTCGCAGTTGGTCTTGCCGAGGACGACCGCGCCGGCGTCGCGGAGCCGCACCACGACGGTCGCATCGTACGGCGGGCGGAACCCGTCGAGAATGCGCGACCCCGCGGTCGTCGGCACGCCCCGGGTACAGAGATTGTCTTTGAGCGCGACGGGCACGCCCGCGAGAGGTGGAGCGTCGTCCCGGCCGGCGATCGCATCCCAGCGCGCGGCCTCGCCGAGTGCGGCGTCCGCGTCGAGATACAGGTATGCGTGGATCCGCGGTTCGACCGCGGCGATCCGCTCGAGCACCGCCCGGACGACCTCGGTCGGGCGCACCTCTCCCCGACGGTATCGGGCGCGAAGTTCCCAGGCCGGCCAGTCCGCCGGCGACACGGAGTGGGCCGACATCATGACGCCCCGGCCCCTTCCTCCTCGATCACCGGCGGGACTACGACGTAGCCGTCCTCGACCGCCGGCGCATTCGCAAGGGCCTCGTCGCGCGTCAGCGACGCCGCGGGAACATCGTCGCGCATGGTCCCGGTGGCCGGGCTCGCCTGGGCCGCCGGGGGAATCCCACTGAGGTCGAGTTCCACGAGCTTTCTGAACGACTCAAGGATGCCTCCGAGCTGCGCGCGGAACATTCGCTGCTCCTCAGGTGTGAGCTCGAGCCGGCTGAGACGGGCGACGTGTGCCACAGCGGCATCGTCGATGATCGGTGCAGGTGGATGATCGTCAGACACGCACTCCTCCCAAGTATGCGGCTGTCGCCATGGTAGCACAGTGCGGGGAGCGCGGTCTACGCGCCCCCCGCACGCACCAATCGGTACAGGATTGCGTCGACGCTCCCGGCCGGCCGCGCCGCCACCCGGCGAGGCCATCGATCCCTACTGCTTATAGAGCGTGTAGAAGTACTGTCCCGGATAGATCGGGTTGTAGTACCATCCGTGCACCCACGACCGCATCGTGAAGTACGTCGTCGGTTGCGCCAGGAACAGACACGGAAGGTCGTTGTACGCGATCATGGAGATCTGCTTGTACAGCGCCTTGCGCTGGGCCGGATCGCTAGTGGCGACCGCCTGGTCGACCAACCGGTCGACCTCGGGGTTGCTATAGCCGCTGCGGACCGGGAAATACCCGTTGGACGACAGGATCGGCTGCGCGAAGTCGTGCGGGTCCGGATAGTCGGCAAACCACCCGAGGAAGTACATCGTGCCCTTGTGGCTCTGCGTGAGGGAGTTGAGCGTGCTCGCGGGCACCGGACGGAAGTCGATCTGGAACTTGGGATTGAGCGCCTGGATGTCGTCTCGAAGGATCGTGGCGCCGACCTGCCGCGCGGTGTTCCCCGCGGTGTACGGTACCGTGAACTTGAACCCGGTGTCCCAGAGCTTCCCCCCCTGGGCCTCCTTGAACTCCGCAGTCGCCCTGTCCCGGCTGGTGCTGTACACGGGCACGGAAGGGTCGTACCCGAGCAGCCCCTGCAGGATCGGGCCGTGCGGCAGGACGCCCTGCCCGGCGTATGCGCCGCTCAGGTTCTGCGCGTAGTCGAACGCGTAGGCAACCCCCCGCCGCACGTGGATGTCGGCGAAGAAGTCCGGCGGGATGCCCTGCCCGTCGAGCTTGCCGCTCCCGGTGTCGGGGTTGCCCTCCGTGTCGATCTTGAAGTTGAACTGAAGCATCTGCACGGCCATCTGCGGAAGCTTGGTCTGCATGACCGTGTCGGGGATCCCGCGCAGCTGCGACTGCTCGTTCAGCGAGGCGACGATGAGATCGGCGTCGCCCTGCTGGAGCGCCAGCCGCCGCGTCGAAAGCTCGGACGCGGACCGGATGATGACGCGCTTGATCGCCGCGGGCTTCCGCCAGTAGTGATCGTTGCGGACCAGGATGACCTGCTTGTTCTGCCGGTCCCACTGCTCGAGCATGAACGGCCCGGTCCCGTTCATATGGTCAAACTGGTAGCGGTCCTCGTTCTTCGGATTGTTGAACTTCTGCCAGGTGGTTGCACCGCCGTCCCAGTCGTTGTGGGCCGCCGCCCACTTGCGGGGCATCACGCCGCCCCAAGCCGCTACGATCGTCAGGAACGGCGCGAACTGGTGCTTGAGGTGGAAGACGATGTTGTTGCCCTGTGCGTACACGGCCTTTTGGACATCGCCAAACGTGACCTGGATCTTGCCCTGGGCGTCCCGCGTGCTGTCCACCCCCAGCAGCGGGCTCAGCAGCAGCCATGCCGGGCCGCCGGCCTGGTCCTGCAGCAGGAACCGCCGGAAGGAGTACACGACGTCGTCCACGGTCATCGTGGATCCGTCATGGAACCGCACGCCCTGCCGGATCGGGAACGTGTACGTCAGGCCGTCCTTGCTGATGAGGCCGTTGGCCAGGCTCGGCACCTCGGTCGCGAGCATCGGCGAGAACTTGTCGATCGACGAGCCGCTGTAGATGATGAGCGTCTCGTACACGTTCGGCCAGATCGGTTCCGTGGAGTAGATGTCGTAGGCGTTGTCGGGATCGAGGGTCGTGACGTCCCCGAACTGCAGCTCCACGAAAGTATCGGGGTTTTTCACCGGCTCCCCCGCACCCCGGGCGACCAGCACCCCAAGCGAAAGGACCAGCATCACGGCGGTCAGCGCCGCCGCACCGCGGAGGGACCACGACACGATACGCATCTCACTCCTCCCCTCACATGATCTTTCCGTCACCGCGAGCTTCTCTCTGCCTGCCATCCGAAGCGGGGCGAACATCTACCTTCTTAGTGAAGCGTCGCGAAAATCAGTGGCAGATACACTACATACTCCCCTGCTGGCGCGGGTCGAAAATATCCCGAAACGCGTCCCCGAGCAAGTTCCATCCCAGCACGAAGAGGAAAATGGCCGTGCCGGGCACGACGAGCGTGTACCAGAACTGGAACGGGTCGCCCGCCGTGCCGAGGATCCAGTTCTTGGAGAGGCTGATGAGCTGTCCCCAGTCGGCGTAGCCCGGCGGGGCGCCCAATCCGAGGAAGGACAGCGCAGCAAAGTTGATCACGATGCCGCCCATGTCCAGCGAGGCGAGGATCAGCATCGGGTAGATGGTATTCGGCACCACGTGGCGCATGATGATCAGGAAGTCGCTGACCCCGAGCGCCCGAGCCGCCTCCACGAAATCCATGTCGCGCACCCGAAGAAACTCAGCTCGGAGCAAGCGCGTGTAGGTCGGCCACTGCACCGCGGCGATGGCGATCATCGCGTTGCGCACGCTCTGACCGAGCACCGCGACGATGACCACGGCGAGGATCAGGGGCGGAAACGCGAGGAAGATGTCCGTGACCCGCATCACGACCTCGTCGACCCACCCGCCGTAGTACCCGCTCAGGCTGCCGAGCGTGAGGGCCACCACAAGACCGAAGGCGACCACCGTCAAGGCGACCAGGAACGCGCTCCGCGTCCCCCATATCACGCCGTAGTAGAGATCGAACTGCTCCTCGGTGGTTCCAAACGGGTGCTCCGGCCCCGGCGGATGAGGATCGCTCGAGTACCCCTGATGCGGGATCATGTACGCGTTTCGCTCGGTCGGGTGAGCCAGCAACGGCGCGATCAGTGCCACCGCGGTGAAGAACACGACGATGCACAGCCCGAGTACAGACAGCGGGTTGCGGCGGAAGCGGCGCAGCGTGCGCTGCCACGCCGTCTGCTGTCCCCGGCGGGCGGGGGCCGCGCCCGGTGCCGTAAGCGTCGGCGTACGGACCGCGCTCACCGGAGCCGGATCCTCGGGTCCACCACGGCGTACAGGACGTCCGCGCACAGATTACCGAGGACGAGCATCGCCGCGAAGATCAACGCAAACCCCGTAACCGCGGGGATGTCGAGCTGCTGGCTCGCCGCGACGCCCCACCGTCCGATTCCCGGCCAATTGAACACGGTCTCCGTGATCACGACCCCGGAGAGCAGACCGACGAAGAGCAGGCTCGCCAGCGTGATCACCGGGATCAGGGCGTTGCGGCGGGCGTGCCTGTCCACGACCACCGCCCGGGGCAGGCCCTTCGCCTCCGCGGTCCGGACGTAGTCGGCCCGAAGGGTCTCGAGCATCGACGACCGCGTGATCCGGACGAGCGTGGCCGTGAGGAAGTACGTGAGCGTGGCGACCGGAAGCACGAGATGCCGGGCCGCGTCCCAGAGCAGCCACCACTGCCGGTTCAGGAGCGCATCCACGGTCAAGAGGCCGGTATAGGGGTGAAAGCGCCCGCTGCGCACGAACAGATCGGCGTCGAGCCCGAGTCTTCCGGGTGGGAACCACCCGAAGTGCCCGTAGAAGATCATCAAGAGCACGAGCCCCCAGACGAACGTCGGCAGCGACGCGCCGCTGATGGAAGTAAAACGGCTTATGTGGTCGATGATCTGGTCCTTGCGGACGGCGGAGGCAGTGCCGAGCCAGATCCCGAGCGCAAGGATGCACGCGAACGAGTAGGCTGCGAGCTCGAACGTCGCCGGGAAGAACCCCTGGACCGCCGCCAGGACGGGCTCCCGCGCGGTTTCGGACCATCCGAGGTCGCCGTGGGCGACCTGGCGCAGCCATTCCCAGTACTGCACGTAGACGGGCTGATCCAGATGATATTTCCGGATGATGTCGGGCAGCCCGTTCAGTTGCCTGGGATCGGTGATGTAGAGGCTCGCGCGCATGGCCGGCGTGAGCAGCTGCGTCAGCGAGAAGATCAGCGCCGTCACCCCGAGGGCGACGAACGGGAGCAACAGCAGGCGGCGCGCGATGAATCTGCTCATTCGACGGACAGCCGGCCCGCCGTGCGGCGGGCCAGCCGGTCTTTCACGCTACTGCTTCGTTATCGTGTAGAAGTCGAACCCGACGTTCGCGAGCGGCGGCAGGATCGCGTTGTAGTACCATCCGTGCACCCACGACCGCATCACCACGAACTGGGTGGCCTGCGCCTCGTAGATCCCGGGCACGTCGTCGTAGGCGATCTTCGTCAGCTCACGGTAGATCTGCGCGCGCTTCGCGGGATCCGCGGTCTCGGCGCCTTGCTTCACCAGCTGATCCGCGCGCGGGTCGGAGAAGCCGTTCCGCTTGGGATAGTCGCCGTTGCTCGCCAGAAACGGCTGGGCGAAATCGTCAGGGTCGGGATAGTCGGCCGCCCAGCCGAGCGCGTACAGGGTGCCCTTGTGCTCCACGGTCACTTGCAGGAATGAGGAAAACTGGATGTTGCGGATATCGACCTTGAACTTCGGGTTCAGCGATTCTACGACGTCCTTGATGATCTGCGCCCCAATCTGGCGCGCCGCGTTTCCGGTGTTGTACGTCTCCGTGAAGTGGAACCCGGTGTCCCACAGCTTCCCGCCCCACGCCTCCTTGAACTCCGCGATCGCCTTCTGCTTGTCGAACGTGAACTTCGGCAGCGACGCATCGTAGCCTAGGAGCCCCTGGATGATCGGCCCGTTCGGCTGGAGCGCCTTGCCACGAAACGCATCGCGGATGAACGTGTTGTAGTCGAACGCGTAAGCGAACCCTCGCCGGACGTGCACGTCAGAGAAGAAGTCAGGCGGGATCCCGTTGCCGTCGAGCTTGCCACTTCCGACGTCGGGGTTCGCGGTCGAGTCAATCTTCTGGTTAAAGTGCATCACCTGGATCACCAGCGTGGGGTAGCCGTCCTGGACGGTGACGCCGGCGATTCCGGTGACCTTCGTTTGGTCGGGACGGTCCACGGCAATGACGTCCGCGTCGCCGCGCTGCAGCTCCAATTGCCGCGCCGGGAACTCAGAGACGGTCCGGATGACGACGCGCGCCAGCTTTGCGGGCGCACGCCAGTAGTGGTCGTTGCGAACCAGGATCAATTCCTTGGTCTGCCGGTCCCACGTCTGGAGCATGAACGGACCCGTACCGTTCGTGTGATCGAACTCGTATCGATCCTGCAGCTTGGGGTTGTTGTACTTCGTCCAGGAGGCGGCGGAGCCGTCCCAGTCGCCGTGGGCCGCCGCCCACTTCTCCGGCAGCACGAACGACCAGGCGGACAGGATGCTTAGAAATGCGGCATAGGGATGGTTGAGGTGGAAGACCACGTTCTGGCCCTCCACCGTCACGGCCTTGGCCGCATCGGCGTACTTCACCACAACGTTGCCCTTGCTGTCCCGTGTGCTGTCCGTGCCCAACAGCGGCGTCAACAGCAGCCACGACGGACCGCCATCGCGGTCCTGCAACATGAACCTCAGCATTGAGTATCGGACGTCCGCAGGGGTCATCACCGTGCCGTCGTGGAAGTGGACGCCCTGTCGGATCGGAAACGTGTATGTCAGCCCGTCCTTGCTGATAAGACCGTTCGCGACGCTCGGCACCGCGGTCGCAAGGCGGGGCACGTACCGCGAGAGCACGCTGCCGTCGTAGGTGATCAACGTCTCGTAGATCCCCGGCCAGATGACCCCGTCGCTGGTCGTGTCGTACGCGTAGGCCGGATCCAGGCTCTCCGGGTCGCCGTAGGTCAGGAGCACCAATGAATCGGGGTTGCGAACGGATTCCGACGCCGCGCCACGCGCCCCGGTGCCGTACATCAGCACCGCCACCAACATTGCCACTGCTACCACTAGCCCGCGCTGCACCACGACGCCCACCGCCCTTTGTCGCGACTCGGCCCGGCGGGAACGTCCCTCCGCGTGACGCCGCTCCGCGTCATCGCCCCCGAGGTACGCCACGCCGCGTCCCCCCGGCCTAGCAGCCTTCTACGACCTACGTTGAAACTACGTCTCGCGCGCGCTCCCAGTTCTACTGGTTCGCAGTGCTGGCCGCCTGACCGAGCACCGCCGCCCGACTCCGCTGCATCTTGAACGGCCGCACCGGACAGGCGACGTAGTGCCCATTGCCGATGTCGACAAACTCGGGTTCCTCCGTGCTGCAGCTCGGCTGCGCGTACAGGCACCGGGTATGAAACCGGCAGCCTGAGGGGGGATTGACGGGGCTCGGCACATCGCCCGGCAGAATGATCCGTTCGCGGCGCATCTCCGGATTGGGAATCGGCACGGCGGACAGCAGCGCTTCGGTATACGGGTGCTGGGGATTCGAGAACAGCTCGTCGGCCGTGGCCAGCTCCACGATCTTGCCGAGGTACATGACCGCGATACGGTCGCTGATGTGCTTGACGACCGACAGATCGTGCGCGATGAACAAGTACGTGAGTCCAAACTCCTTCTGCAACTCCTGCAGGAGGTTGAGCACCTGCGCCTGGATGCTCACGTCCAGCGCGGAGACCGGCTCGTCGGCGATGATGAGCTTCGGGTTCACAGCGAGCGCCCGCGCGATACCGATACGCTGGCGTTGCCCCCCGCTGAACTCGTGCGGGTACCGGTTCGCGTGATAGGGCGAAAGCCCGACGACTTCGAGAAGCTCCTGCACGCGGCGCACTTTCTCCCGGCCCCGCGCCAGGTTGTGGATCTCGAGCGGCTCGCCGATGATGTCGCCGACGGTCATCCGCGGGTTGAGCGACGAGTAGGGATCCTGAAAGATGATCTGCATGTCCCGACGCATCCGGCGCAACTCTTCCTTGCCCAGCTTGAAGATGTCGCGTCCCTCGAACAGTGCCTGACCGCTCGTCGGCTCCTGCAACCTGAGGATGACGCGGCCGGTCGTCGTCTTGCCACACCCGGACTCCCCTACGAGTCCGAGCGTCTCCCCCTTCCGGATGAAGAACGCGAGACCGTCCACGGCCCGAACGGCGCCGACCTGCCGCTGGAAAATAAACCCCTTCGTCACCGGATAGTGCTTCTGGAGGTTCTTGACCTCCAGGAGGATCTCACCGTTAGCTGCCATGTCTCCTCCCCAGGGCTCCTTCGGGCCTGATCTCGGGCGTGAGAGGCGTCAGACGCCTCGGCTGCGGGCGGACGCCGCCAATCCGGCGGCCGTCGCCGCCTCTTTGTCCTTGTCCGTCGCCTTGTCAGTATAAAGATAGCACCGGGCGCTGTGCCCCTCGGACACGGGCACGCTCGGCGGATCGACCTGCGTACAGACCTCCATCGCAAACGGGCACCGCGGCGCAAACGCACACCCGGGCGGGAGATCCACCAGGCTGGGTGGCTGTCCCTCGATCGGAATCAGGCGCTCGCTCCGCTCGTACAGCTTGGGCACGGAATGGAGAAGCCCCCACGTGTAGGGGTGCCTCGGATCGTGAAACGTCCGATGGACATCCGTCTCCTCGACCGGCCGACCGGCGTACATCACGACGACGTTGTCGCACATCTCCGCGATGACGCCCAGGTTATGGGTGATCATGATGATGGCGGTTCCGAATTCGCGCTGGAGTTCGCGCATCAATTCGAGGATCTGAGCCTGGATCGTCACGTCGAGCGCGGTCGTCGGCTCGTCCGCCAGCAGCACGGACGGGTTGCAGGACAGTGCCATCGCGATCATCACACGCTGACGCATTCCCCCGGAGAACTGGTGCGGATAGTCCTTCACCCGCTGCCTTGCCGAGGGGATTTTGACGCGCTCCAGCATCTCGATCGCGCGCTCCCACGCTGCCCGCTTGTCGAGCCGCTGGTGCAGGATCACCGCCTCAGCGATCTGCTCGCCGACCGTGAGCACGGGATTGAGCGACGTCATCGGCTCCTGAAACACCATCGCGATCCGGTTGCCGCGGATCTTCCGCATTTCCTCGTCGGAGAGCTTGAGGAGGTTCCGACCTTCAAACAGAATCTCGCCATCAACGATCTTCCCGGGCGGCGACGCGATCAGCCGCATGATCGAGAGAGCGTGAACGCTCTTGCCGGATCCCGACTCTCCGACGATCCCGAGCGTCTCGCCCTTGTGCAGATCGTACGTCATGCCCTCCACAGCTCGGACGACGCCCTCGTCTGTGTAGAAGTAGGTCTTCAGATTCTTGACGTGCAGCAACGGTTCAGCCACGCGTACCGCCCTCCCCCGAGGGTCAACCCGCCGTTTGGCAGGCGCCAGTCATACCGAAATTCCACAGGCTGCTCTCAAATCCTTTCCCACGGCCCCGGTCGGTCGGGCCGTAAGGGGCTGGAGTCTGAAGGGGGACGGCCCACCGGCACGGCGGCCCTAGGGCAGCCCCTTGGAGTATTGAACGGCATAGTCGTTGTAGGCGTCGGCGGACGAACCGGTGACGGTCGCAAGCTTGTCCCGGCCGCGATACAGCTCCGCCACGACCCGGGCGGCCTCCGGAGCGTCGTACAGCGCGAGCTGCACGACTAGACGCCCCTCCGTAGCCAGGTACTGCCGGTTGAGCGCGGGGGTATGCTTGGGATCGTAGTACTTGGACTGGAAGCGGATCAGCACCGTCCCCGACGCGGGATCATAAGACGCCTGTGGCCGGCTCGCGTCGCCCGAGATGCTGATCACTGCGCCGCGCGCGCGGAGCGCAGGGTTGAGCGTCACCCCCTGGGGGACGTCCGGCGTGATCGCACCCTGTTGGACCTGTGCCACTCGTTGCGCGACCAGTACCCCGGCTGCGACCAAGACCACGCCGGCGGCCACGGCGATGATGACGCCGAGCCGAGCGCGTGGAGGGGCCGTCGGACCGGCCGGCCGAACCCGGCGGCCGGCCGGCGTGACCTGGCCGGAACGCATCGTTGATCTCGCAGGCTTCGCCATCGCTACCGCCACCCGGACGAATCGGTTAGTCCACGACCACGTATCGCCTTCATCGTCGCACAAATCGGGCCGCCGTGCATCTCGATGCGGAGCAGGCCGCGCGGGCGCCCGTCAGGTGGACCGCTGGCGGGGATCCAGCGCATCCCGCACGCCGTCGCCGAGGAAATTGAATGCGAGCACTGCCAGGACGATCATGATCCCCGGTATCAGCAGCCAGGGGAACTGCGTGAGCGCCTCGATGCTCTGCGCCTGGGCGAGCAGGAGCCCCCAGCTTGTGCTGGGCTCCTGGACGCCGAGCCCCAGGAACGAGAGTCCGCTCTCCCCGAGGATCACCCCTGGGATCGTCAGCGTCGCGGCGACGATCACGTACGAGGCCGTGCTCGGTAGGACATGACGGACGATCACCCGGAAATCCGGCAGACCCGCCGCCCGGGCGGCCAGCACGAATTCCACATCCCGGATGCCGAGGACGATTCCGCGCAGGACGCGCGCGAGCCCTCCCCACCCGACGAAGCTGAACACGGCCGAGATCATGAACAGGCGCGCTCCGCTCGACAGCGTCGCCGGCAGAACCGAAGCGAGTGTCAGCAACAGGTAGAAGCTCGGGAACGCCGCCAGCACCTCCACGCTACGCATGATGACGTTGTCGATCATACCCCCGTAGTATCCGGCGATCCCGCCGAGGACCATCCCGATCGGGAACGCAATCAGCACGACGATAACCCCGATCAAGAGCGACACCACGCTTCCATAGAGGAGCCGCGACAGCAGATCCCGGCCGAACTGGTCGGTGCCGAGCAGGAACAACCGGGCCGGAGGATCCACCCCAATCAGATGGACGTCGCCAGGGATGAGCCAGAACAGCCGGTACGGAGCGCCATGGACGAAGAAATGGATGTCGTACGTCCGCGTCGTATCCCGCGCATACGCCGGCAGGGAGGCGTCCACGACGCGGTACGCGTAGACGAACGGCCGCAGGTGCAGACGGCCGCGAGTGTCCACCAGGTGGACGCCAACTGGCGGTGCGTAGAACAGGGAGCGATCCGAGTAGTCCAGCGCGTACGGCGCAAGGAACGGGGCCAACACCATCGTCACATACAGCCAAATCAGGACCACCCCGCCGGCGAGCGCGAGCCGGTAGCGCTTGAGCTGGCGCCAGGCGAGCTGAAGCGGCGTTCGGGCCCGTCCCGGCGCACCAAAACGGTCGGTTGCGACGCGTGGAGCAGCCGCGGCGTCGTGACTCATCTAGTCGTACCGGATCCTGGGATCGACGTAGGCGAGCATGATATCCGCGGCCAGGTTGCCGAGGATCAAGAGCACGCTTCCCATGAGCAGGCTTCCCATGACGACGAAGACGTCCTTCCTGAGCACGGCCTCGAGCACGAGCCGGCCGAGCCCAGGGTACCCCAGCACGTTTTCCACGAACGCGGCGCCGCTCAGGAGGCCGCCCAGCTCGAACCCGAACAGGGTGACCAGCGGGTTGATCGCGTTCCGGAGCCCGTGCCGGAAGATGACGGCGCGCTCGGGCAGCCCCTTTGCGCGCGCCGTCCGCAGGTAGTCCGACCGCAACACATCCAGCAGGTTGGTACGCATGTAGCGCATCAAGCCGCCGACCGAGAATACCCCGAGCGCGATCGTCGGCAGCACCAGGTGACGTGCCACGTCGAGGATTTTGTCCCACCACGGGAGGAAGTCGAAATCGACGCTCGTCAGCCCCTGGAGCGGCAGCAGGTGCGTCCAGAACGCGGCGTAGAGCAGGAGGAGCGCGCTGAAGAAGCTCGGGACCGAGATGGCCACGAACGCGCCGGCGCTAAGCACCCCGTCCAGCACCGAGTATTGGTGAACCGCGGAGTAGATGCCGAGCGGTACCGCGAGCGCCCACGCCGCGATGAGCGACGTTACCGAGAGCAAGAGCGTGTTGAGTGCGCGGCTGCCGATCAACCACGCCACGGGCACATTGTACGCGAAGGAGTATCCGAAGTTGAGGTGAACGATACTCCACAACCAATGCAGATACTGCACCAGCGGAGGTTGATCCATCCCGAACTCAGCCCGCAGCGCCGCGACACGCTGCGGGCTGATCTGCGGGTACTGGAGCACCAGCGACTGGAAATAGTCGCTCGACCCCGGGGCGAGCTGGATCGCCGCCCAGCTCACGAACGTAATGCCAACGATCAGCGGCCCGAGCAGGATCAGGCGACGGACGATGTAGCGGATCATCGCGCTCGACCCGAGGTGCGGAGCGCAGCTCCTACGGCGTCGCCGACGCCCGGCGACGGTGCGACTGGGGCGTGACGGGTCTGCGACGACAATGCGCTACTTGATGTAGACCACGGGAAAGTTCCAGAACGGTCCGCCAAACGCCGTGAATTCGATGTTCCCAAACTTGTTGCGCACCGCCACGTAGGCATCCGGGATCGCCGTGTAGATGAGCGGCACCTGCTCCGCGGTGATTTCCTGCCACTGATTGTAGTAGTCCCGGCGACGGTTCTGGTCGACCGTCGTCGCGGCGAGGTCAAAGTACCGGTCGATCTGGGCCTCCCACGGGGTCGCGGGCTTCGCCTGCTTCGGGTTCCACAGGTGCAGGCTGCCCGACGACTTCCACACGTTCTGCCCATCCGCCGGTTCAATGCCCCCCGTGAGACCGAGAACCAGCGCCTCCCACTTGTACGAGTCTGTGAGCTTTGCGACGAGCGTGTTGAACGCCTCGGGGGCGAAGGTCACCTGCATCCCAAGCGAGGCAAGGTCCTGCCGAACGATATTGCCGATCGCGACCCGGTCGGGGTTGTCGGCATTCGTCGCGATGATGAACTGCACCGGATGGTCCTGGGCGTCCCTCAGGACGCCGTCCGCCCCCTTCTTGAAACCGGCCTCGGCAAGAGTCTGAGTCGCCTTCTGGAGATCGTACGGGTACTGCATCGTGTGAGGATCGTAGAAGAACTTGTCCGCCGGGCTCTCGGGGCCGTACTCCGGCAGGGCGTGGCCGGCGTACACTTGGTTGATGATCGCTTGCCGGTCGACGGCGTAGGAGACGGCCTGGCGAAACTTCTGGGTCTGGAACCAGCGCAGCTTGTACTCGGGCAACCCACTCGCGGGATTTTGATTGAACGTCAAGAATTCCGAACCGAAGCTCGGGCCGCCGTCGTAGACGGTGTAGTTACCCGCTCTGGCGCCGCGCTCGAACTCCGCGTACTCCGCCGGCCGCAGCCCGTAGCTGTCGGCCTGTCCGCCCTGGAACAAGAGCCGGAGCGCGTTCTGGTTGGGCACGATGGTGAGCACGATGTGGTCGATGTACGGAAGGCGCTGTCCACGCATGTCGACCTTCCAGTAGTACGGGTTGCGCGCGTAGACGATGCGCTGCGCCGGCCGGTACTCGGTGATCTTGTACGGCCCGGTCCCCACGATCTGGCTCGGCGGGGTGTTGACGCCCCAGGTCTGATTGAACCGGCCCCCGTCGTACGCGTTCTCGAGAAGGTGCTTCGGGATCATCGTAGCGTTGCCGATCTCGCGGAGAAACGGCCCGAACGGCTCCGCGGTGTGGAACTGGACCGTCCGCGCGTCGACCTTCGTGACCTCGATCGGCTTACCCATCACGTTGAGCACGTCGGCCGCGCTGTTGGGGATGCGCTTGTCGTAGATCACCTTGAACGTGAAGACGACGTCGTCCGCCGTCATCGGAGTCCCGTCATTCCACTGCAGTCCCTGGCGCAGCGTGAAGCTCCATGTCCGGCCGTCCTTGCTGATCGTCCATGACTCGGCGAGCGCGGGCTCGATGGCCGTCGTCTTCCCGTTGGCCTCGACCAACCCGTCGAACACGTTGGCAAGAGGGCCGGTGGAGGACGTGGAGTTCGCCAGGATCGGGTTGAACGTCGAGGGGTCGCTCTGCTGCGAATCGAGGAACACTCCGCCGTACCGCCCGATCTCTCCCACCATGACCTTGGGATCGGGCACCCCCGGCAAGCTCGGATGCGACGTCGCGGCCAACCCGATACCGGGGGGCATGAGCAGGCTTGCCGCAATGAGGCAGATCAAGGCACAAACTCGCACGATTATCGGACTCCTCCTCGGTGAAGTGCGCACCTGGGGTGCGGGACGCAGACAAGTCTCCCTCGAGTCCGCCCGGCGACCACCACCCGGCGACCGCCTACGAGCATCGTGACCCCTGACCGACCCGTGGGAACCCGCACCAACCCGTTCCGCCGGAGAAACGCTGCACCCAATGACAACACGACTATACGCTGGACCACGTTCGCACCCGCCGTATTCGCCCGACCGCCGAGAGATTCCCGCCTCCAGCACAACATCTCGGCGCTCACCGATCTCCCGCGAAGGTGCGCTGCGACGCGGGCGACGTCCGCTCGAGCGGCGCATACCCCAATGCGAGACGTTTGGTGCCCACCGTGTCGAACCTCACGGTGACGATCGCGCGGGGTCCTTCGCCGTCGACCTCGAGAACCCGGCCGACGCCGAACGTCTTGTGGCGCACGAAGTCCCCCACGCCTAGCTCCGGCACCGGGCGATCCTCGTCCGGCCAGTCGTTCGTAGCCGTGCGCGGAGCAACCTCGCGGTGGATCGCGTCCTCGGGAATCTCCGCAAGGAAGCGTGACGGCAGCCCTGGCCGGGCCGTGCCGTACACCGTCCGCTGACGTGCGTAGGTGAGCAGCAAGCGAAATCGGGCCCGTGTCATCCCGACGTAGCAGAGCCGTCGTTCTTCCTCCATCCCGTTGGGGTCCTCGGCGGTGCGGGCGTGGGGGAACAAACCTTCCTCGAGTCCCGCGAGCACTACGACCGGGAACTCGAGCCCCTTGGCGCTGTGGAGCGTCATCAGCGTGACACGATCCGCGCGGTCGTCGATCGTATCGGCGTCGGTGAGGAGCGCGAGGTGCTGAAGGAACATCTCGAGCGATGCGTCCCCGGTCATCTCTTCGACTTCCTGCGCGACCGCGGCAAGTTCGTCCAGGTTCTCCAAACGGGCGTACGCCTCATCGGTCCCCTCGGCTTCGAGCGCGCTGCGATAGCCGGTGAGCTCGACGGCACGGCTGAGCACGTCGCGCGCCGGGTGATCGACGGAGAATGCCGCGATCTGCTCGACCAGCCGGACGAAGTCCTCGAGCGCGCGGCGCGAGGCAGGAGCACAGCGGACGTCGCCGGCACGATGGAGCGCCTCCCAAAACGAGACGCGCTCGTCCCGAGCCCACGTCTCAAGACGGCGCACGGTCGTGTCCCCGATGCCGCGACGGGGGACGTTCAGAACGCGCCGGAGGCTGGCCTCATCTGCCGGATTGTACGCCGCGCGCAGGTAGGCGAGTATGTCCTTGATCTCCGCGCGCTCGTAGAAGCGGAGCCCCCCAACGATCCGATACGGCACGCCCAAGCGGAGAAACATTTCCTCGAACTGTCTCGACTGGGCGTGCGTTCGGTACAGCACGGCGATCTCTCCGGCCCGCCCGCCCGCGGCCGTGTGACGCTTGACCTGTTCGCCGACGTAGCGGGCCTCCTCGTATCCGTCCCAGGCCTCGAACAACGTCACCGCCTCACCCTCGCCGTTGACGGTCCACAGAGTCTTGTCGTGCCGGTGAGGGTTGTGGCGAATCACCGCGGCCGCGACGCGGAGGATCCGCTGGGTGGAGCGATAGTTCTGATCGAGCGTCACGACCTTGGCCTCGGGGTAGTCGCGTTCGAACTCCAGAATGTTTCGCACGTCGGCGCCGCGCCACCGATAGATGGCCTGGTCGTCGTCCCCGACCACGGAGAGGTTGCGGTGCCGCCGCGCCAGCAGATTGACGAGTACGTATTGCGCGTGGTTCGTGTCCTGGTATTCGTCCACGAGCACGTGAAGGAACCGCGCCTGGTACTCGTCGAGCACGCGCGGGTGGTCGCGTAACAGCTGGACCGTGCGAACGAGCAGGTCGTCGAAGTCCAGCGCGTGTCCCTCGTCGAGCCGGCGCTCGTATGCGGCGTAGAGCTTCGCGATCACCTCTTCGCGCCGCGTCTCGGTCCGCGACGCATACGCGACGTGGTCCACGAGATCGTTCTTCGCCCGGCTGATCTCGGCGAGCACGGCGGACGCCGGGAACTGGCGCTCGTCCACGCCGAGCCCGCGGACCACGTCGCGCATCACCGAGCGCTGGTCGTCGCCGTCGTAGATCACGAACCTATGGTCGAGACCGAGCGGCGCTCCGGAGACGCGCAGGATGCGGCTCGCGATCGAGTGGAAGGTGCCGATCCACAGCGGCCGGGCCGCTGCGGGACCGAGCACGCTCACTACGCGCTCCCGCATCTCGCCGGCCGCCTTGTTCGTGAACGTCACCGCGAGGATCTGAGATGGCTGGACGCCGTGATCGTGAATGAGCGCGGCGATGCGATACGTGAGCACTCGCGTCTTGCCGGAGCCTGCACCGGCCAGCACGAGGAGCGGGCCGCCGGGGTGGCGCACCGCTTCCAGTTGCCGCGGGTTGAGCAGCGCTTCCAGGTCGATGGCGGACGTCATGCCGCTAGTGTATCACCGCGTTCGCGGAAAGACGCGGATCATGATGCGAGGCCGCCGCGTGCAGCACCGGCGGGCTATTCCCACTCGATCGTCGCGGGGGGCTTGCTGCTGATGTCGTAAACGACGCGGCTGACGCCTCTCACCTCGCCGGTGATCCGGTTGCTGATCGTTTCCAGCAGCTCAGGGGGCAGTCTGGCCCAGTCGGCCGTCATCCCGTCTTCGCTGGTGACGGCGCGAACCGCGACGACATGCCCGTACGTGCGAGCGTCACCGGCGACCCCGACGGTGTGCACGGGCAGCAGGACGGCAAATGCCTGCCAGATGTCACGGCTCAGCCCCGCGCGGCGGACTTCTTCGGTCACGATCGCATCGGCATACCGAAGCAGCGACAGACGCTCCTCGGTAACCTCGCCGATGATCCGGATCGCAAGCCCGGGCCCGGGGAACGGGTGGCGCCCCACCATCTCATCGGGCAGACCAAGCGTCCGGGCCACCACGCGGACCTCGTCCTTGAACAAGGTCCGGAACGGCTCGATCAGACGAAACGGCATGACTTCGGGAAGCCCGCCAACGTTGTGGTGCGTCTTGATCCGCGCCGCCGTGCGCGTTCCGCTCTCGATCACGTCGGGGTACAGTGTGCCCTGGACCAGGAACTCCGGACGGCCGAGCCGCTCGGCCTCCTCCGCGAACACGGTGATGAACTCCTGCCCGATCAGGATCCGCTTGCGTTCGGGGTCGGTGACCGCCCGAAGCCGGTCGAGGAAGCGGCGGCGGGCGTCGACGTGTACGAGGGGGACGCCGAAGTGGTCGCGAAACACCCCGACCACGCGATCCGCCTCGGCGAGGCGCAGCAGCCCGTGATCCACGAACACGCATGTGAGGCGGTCACCGATCGCCCGGAAGACGAGCGCCGCGGCCGCGGCCGAGTCGACGCCCCCGCTCAGCGCACAGATCGCGCGGCCGCCGTCCACCTGCGCCGCGATCTCACCGACCGCCTGCTCGACGAACGACGCCATCGTCCACGATGGAGTGCAGCCGCAGACGTTGTATACGAAGTTGCGCAGCACCTCGGTTCCCCACGGCGTGTGCGAGACCTCGGGATGGAACTGCAGGCCGAACAAACGACGGCTGCGGTCGGCTACCGCGGCGTAGGGCGTGTGGTCGGAGTGAGCGAGAGCTTCGAAGCCCGGAGGCAAGCGGCGCACCGTGTCACCGTGGCTCATCCAGCAGATCAATCTCGGCTCGAGCCCGTGGAACAGTCCTTCGCCGCGATCGGGCTCGTCGACGAACAACCGTGTCCGACCGAACTCTTTTCGGACTGCAGGGCCGGTGTCCCCGCCGAGCACGTGCGCCATCAACTGCATCCCGTAGCAGATGCCGAGCGTCGGTACGGCCGTCGAGAACAGCTCCGGATCGCACCGGGGCGCCCCTTCGTCATAGACGCTCGCCGGTCCCCCGGAGAGAATAATCCCCTTCGGCTTGAGGGCCAGCAGCTCAGTAAGCTTGGTGTCGAACGGCAGGATCAGGCTGTATACGCGGAGCTCGCGGATGCGACGCGCGATGAGCTGGCTGTACTGCGCGCCAAAGTCCAGCACGATCACAAGATCGTCGACCGGCGGGATCACCTGCGCGGCGGGGTGTTCCTTGGCGCGCCCGGCGGCCCGTTCTTCCTGCACCCGCGTCCCCGACATCAGCGCCCCTGTCCCACGTGTTGGGCGATCTGCATCGTTTTGCCCTCCGTCACGAGAGCGGGGGCGATAATCACCTCGGTCTGCTGCATCTCCCGGAGTGTGCACGCCCCGCACATGCCCATCGCCGTTCGGAGCGCCTCCATGAGGTTCTGGGAACCGTCGTCCACCCGGGCGGGACCGTGCAAGATATCGCGCAGCGTTCCGGTGGTGCGGACGGCGATCCGTGTCCCGCGAGGCAGCGCCGCATGCGGGGTGGCCATGCCCCAGTGGAACCCACGTCCCGGCGCCTCCTCGGCCCGGGCGAACAGAGAGCCCAGCATCACCGCATCGGCGCCGCAGGCGATCGATTTGGCGATCTCCCCGCCGACGCTGATGCCACCGTCGGCGACGATGGGCACTTGGCGCCCCGTGCGCCGCGCGTACTCCGCGCGAGCCGCGGCGACATCCGCGATCGCCGTCGCCTGAGGGACGCCCACGCCGAGCACCTTGCGGCTGGTGCAGGCGGCGCCGGGTCCGACGCCGACGAACACGGCCGCGACACCCGCCTCAAGGAGCTGGAGCGCCGCCTCGTAGGAAACGCAGTTGCCCGCCATGACGGGGATGCGCATTCTTGCGGTAAGGTTTCGGAGCGATACGGTGCGTCCGCGGTCGCTCCGATGGTACTCGGTGATCACGGTGGACTGCACCAGCAGGAACTCGGCTCCGGCGTCCGCCGCCAGCGGCCCGAGGCGGGAAGCCCCGCCGGGCGTTGTGGAAACCACGGGGACCCCCCCGCCCTTGCGGATCTCTTCCACACGGAGCCCCACGAGGTCGTCCTTGATGGGTTCCCGGTAGACTTCCTGCATCACACCGACGACGCGCTCGGGCGTCGCCGCGGCGAGCCGGTCCAGGACGTCTTCGGGATGCTCGTACCGGGTCTGGATACCCTCCAGGTTGAGCACGGCCATGCCGCCGAGTTTGGAAAGGGCGATCGCGAAGCGCACGTCCACAACGCTGTCCATCGCCGACGCAATCACCGGCAACGGAAACTTCCGGCCGGCGACTTCCCATGAGAGGTCGACGTCCTCCGGATCGACGGTCGCCGACGCCGGCACAAGGGCGATCTCCTCGAAGCCGTAGGTTCGACGGGCCGGCCGTGCCCTGCCGATGAACTCCACCCAGGTCACCTCCTCGCCGTGGTACACACTTTCGTCCGAATGGCCCGCCGCCGCCCCCTGGCGGAGGCGGCGGCGGGAGGCTCAGGTGTACACCTCCGGCTTCAGGACGCAGATAAATGGCAAATTGCGATAGATCCCCCCGTAGTCCAACCCGTATCCGACCACGAACTTGTCGGGAATCTCGAATCCGCGATAGTCGATCGCCACCCGGCGCCGCCGCCGCGTCACCTTGTCGAGCAAGGCGCAGACGCGAAGGCTTGCGGGGTACCGCGCCTTCAACGTCTCGAGCAGATAGTCCATCGTGAGGCCGGTGTCGATGATATCGTCCACGATGATGACGTGGCGTCCTTCGATTGTTTGATCGAGATCCTTGAGGATCCGGACGATCCCGCTGTTCTCCGCTCCGGTCCCGTAGGCGCTCGTGGCCATGAAATCAAGCGCGCACGGAATCGTAACCTGGCGGATCAGGTCGGCGAGAAAGATCGACGCACCTTTCAGGATGCCAACGAGCAGGGGGGTCTTGCCTTCGTAGTCACCGCTAATCTGTCGACCGAGATCCGCGACCCGAGCCCGCAACTCGTCCTCGCGGATCAACACCTCGGCGACGTCATCCAACAAAGACACTCAGTCCAGGTCCTCCGAAGATGCCCGGTCGCGCTGTCACTCCCGGCGTGATCGCTTCCGGGGCGCCGCATCTTTGATCCACGCCGTGGGTCCGGAAACAGGTCAACGGACTCGCTGCCCCCGGTCCCGCGAGACCGTCCGGGTGATTAGAGGCATTATAGTACGCCTGTTCGCCCAGTGTCAACGGAAGTATCGAAGCGCGCTCTTGCACTCCCAGGTATGCCTCACGACGCCGAGGGCACGCCCGCCTGCCGGATCTGGGGATCAGGGCGGCGTCGTGGACTGACTCGGGGGATTTGCGATGCTGGGCGGTATGTTGGGCGGCGGTTGATCGGACGGCTGGTTCCCCGGGGCTGTCGTGTCCGGCGTCTTCACGATGGTCCAATCCTTGCCGTCGAACTTCACCGTATCGCCGATCTCGGCCCGGTAGTAGAAGTCCTCGGGCACGGAGTACCACTCATTAACGACCTGTATCATCCACGCGTTGTTCTCTCCGGTGGCTGGATACTTGCCCCACACAACCCCATAGACGTACTGCGACCCGCATCCGATGCTAACGTCCGCGGCGAACGCGGACAGCGCGAGCACAAACACCAGGGCGGTCGCAACTCGAGCCGACGTGCGCAAGGCCAGCACCTCCAGAACGTCCCTGTCGTCAGTATACCGGTGCAGTTCTTCATTGGCAACACGCCGTCGAACCCACTCAACGAGAGGGCGCGGTGTGCGCCGCGCCCTCGGTCCTCGCACAAACACCAACCGCACGCCCGTCAGTTCCGCTCGTTTTCCCCGGGCGCGATGTCTCGATCGGGAACCGGCTGCTGGCCGTCGGACCCCTGGTTGCCGTACCCCCGATCCCGCCCGCACGAGCGATTCTGGCCTCCCCAAGTCCCACGCTCGTCCCGCGCCTGCGGCACATCGCATCCCCGCCCCCGATTTTGATACCGGCCGGGCCAGTTGAATGCGTGAACGTCGGGTTGATACCACGGCGAGTCAGCCAGCATACGCGGGCAATCCGCTCAACGCAACGAACGCCGCTCCGACGAGCACCAGGCGCGATACCCGCTTCCCGATCAGCGAACTCACTATCATCTTCCCCACCTCCGAGCACCCGTGTTGTCCGCTCCCGCACCGCCGCCGCCCTCCGGCGGGGTGCTGACACTCTCGAGGATACCCGGGGCTGTTGAGAACTCGCCGAGCGCGGATGAATATCTGATGAATATCGGAGCGCGAGGTCATCCGCCGGTGACCGCCCCGCGGGCCGCAGAGTTGGCCTGCCCGCGTCGTATGAACAGGACGAGCGGCAGGCATGCGAGCAGCAGCAGCCCGATGATTCCGAACGTGTAGTCGAATGCGACGACGGTCGCCTGCTGGCTGATCAAGCTGTGCAGCGCCGCCAGCGCCTGCAGGTGCGCAGTGGTCGGATCGCTGCCGCGTGCGACGAACGCCGCCTGGTACGTTTCCCACCAGTGCATGAACGTCGGATTGTACACCGACGCGTACCGCATGAGGTTGGCGCTCGCCATCGTCGTCTTATGGTCCACCAGCGTGACCACGATCGCCGTGCCGAAGCTCCCGCCCAACTGCCGGATCAGGTTGTAGAGCCCCGTCGCACTCTGCATCTGGGGCCGCGGCATCCTTGAGAGCGCCGCGGTGGAGAGAGAGACGAACATGAACGAGAAGCCCATGCCCTGCACCACCTGAGGGAGCAGAATCTGCACGGGACCGCTGTCGAGGTTGAAGTGAGCCATCATCAGGGCCGACGTGGCGGCGAGCGTCATCCCGACCGGCAGCATGATGTACACGCCCAACCGGTTGTACAGGGAGCCGCAGATCGGGTTCAACAGGAGCGTCGTAAGGGCGCGCGGCATCATCGCGAGCCCGGCCTCCGTCGCATCGTAGCCCAGCAGTTGCTGGAAGAACAGGGGGAGCAGGATCAAGCTGCCAAACAGCGCCAATCCCAGGATCCCGATGATGGCCGTGCCGGACGCGAACGTGACGTTCTTCAAGATGCGGAGGTTCACCGCGGGCTCACTGACCCGCAGCTCCCAGATCACGAATGCCGTGAGCGCCACCGCCGCAGTAACCGTAAGCGTGACGATGAGCGAGCTCTGGAACCACCCGTCCGTCTCCCCCTGCTCGAGCAGGACTTGCAGCGAGGCGAGTCCAACGGCCATCAGACCGATTCCGATTCCGTCAATATGACGCAGCCCCTGGGCCCGCATGTACGGCGGATCCACGAGCAGCCGCCCCGCCATGAACACCGCCAGAATTCCGACCGGGATGTTGACGAAGAAGATGAACGGCCACGACAGGTTGTCGGTGATCCAGCCGCCAAGGGTTGGGCCGATCGCGGGGCCGAGCAGAATGACCATGCTGAACATGCCCATCGCCTGGCCCTGTTCCTCGGGCGGGAACGTTTCCCGCATGATCGCCTGCGAGATGGGCTGCAGCGCGCCGCCGCCCAGTCCCTGCAGGACCCTGAACGCGATCAGCTCGCCGAGGGTGCGCGCGAAACCACACAGCGCCGATGCGACCGTAAAGAGGCTTACTGCAAGGAGAAACATCCGCTTCCGGCCGAGGACCGAGCCCACCCAGGCCGTCAGCGGCATGATCATCACGAGCGTGATGAGATAGGAGGTCGTGACCCAGGTGACTTCCTGGGTGGTGACCCCGTACGTTGCCCGTATGTGGGCAAGGGCCACGTTGACGACGCTCGTGTCGATCGCCCCCATCATCGCCCCGAAAAGGACGGAGATGGAGATGACCCACTTGCTCGCCTGCGCAGAGCGCGGCTGTCCCCCGCCGGCCGCGAACGCCGGTATCGCCTCCTGCCTACTGTGCACCGCCACTTTTCAACGCACCAACGTCAGCCCGAATTCGGGTTGTTACCCCGACGCGAGCGCCAAGGGACATCGCAGCCCTGGCCCACGGGGGTTTCCCACGGCGGCCTACCCCACGCCGCAGGCCCGGCCCAGAGGCCGGTCACACGAATTCGGCACATGTGGTATTCCGACCAATTGAATCGTAATACCGAGGCGGCCCGGCGAGGGATCAGGCGAGGAGTGTATCCTGGCGTTGATGTCGGTAGATTGTAACGCGCGGAGGGCCGGAACCTCCGGTCACTCGCAGCATCCCGGCGTAGCGCGCATCGAGGCTGGGACGAAGTGGGCCAAGAGCCACGGCACCGCCGGCGCAAGCGCGTTGCGGAGCACGTCACGGACCAGAATCTCGGGTACTACGCCCACGTCCGAAGCCGATTGGCGCGTCTCCGCGACGATCCGTCCCTGACCGGTGTCGAAGACCTGCACGACGACCGCTGCCTGCGCCAGCGGTATCCCGTTGCCGTCTGGAACGAGGGGCGCGCCCCCCGCTCCCGGAACGCTGAGCATCGTGATCCACCCGACCACGAGCCGATCGGCTCCCACGGCTCGGGCAAGAGCACCGAGCTGTCCAAACGATAGTACGCTCTCGGGACGCCATCCCATTGCAGTCTCCGCTCGAGCAACTTCGGCTCTCGACACGACGGTCACACTCCCCGCATGGGCGAGCAGCGCCGACAGCTCGTCGGCCGCGGTGCGCTCGGGGATTACGGCGCCGATCACCGGCACCGGAGTCGGCGCGTAGAAATCGACGACGCCCACCGTAGTTGCCGCCGCGGAAGCGACGGCGGCGTGCAACAGACTCGCCGCTACCACGAGACCCGCGATGCCTGTCCCGGCGCGACGCCACACAACCGGACTGCGCCACTGGGGTTCCATGTGGGACGCACCTCCTCGGTCTTTGGACGTGTCGAGCACTGCGACGATCATCCCGTCCTTCGAAGGCCCCCTCGACATTATGACACCCCTGTCACACGGAGGTCACAACCCGAATGACGCACAAGACACTGACGCCGGATCTGACGCAGGCGCGAACGTAGCCGTCGACGCCGTACGCGGCCCCTTTTCGCCGAGGGTACCGGGCCAAGCGGGACTGTCGCCGCGGGCGATGGCGGAGTCGTCTTTGGAAACCAAAGCCTTTGATTATCTCACGGAAGAAGGACGGGAAACGGTTCGGACCCTGCAGCACCCGAAGAGCTGCGTTCTATCCTTGAGAGTGCGATGCAGGCGACGCGCCCTCGATCTCACGCAGGATCTCCTCCGCGGCTCCCCGCGGGTCCGGCGCCCGTGTGATGGGACGGCCAATGACCAGCAGATCGGCACCGGCCGCGACGGCTGCACTCGGCGTGCACACGCGCCGCTGATCGTCCGAACCACCGGCGGAGCGGATCCCGGGGCACACCAACAGGAACTTCGGACCGCAGGCTCCGCGCACCGCCTCGGCCTCCAGCGGCGAGATCACGACACCGTCCAGGCCCGCCGCCTTGGCGAGGCGCGCCAACCGGAGCACCGTGTCCAGGGGTGATCCCGCGGTACCGGCTTCCGCCAAGGTCGCCTCGTCACTGCTCGTGAGCAGGGTCACGCCGAGGACCCGGAGCGGTCCGGCGCCCGTCTCACGAAACACCGCGGCGGCGGCTTCGCGCGCCGCCCGCATCATCGCCGTTCCGCCGGACGCGTGAACGGTGCAAAGCGCGATCCCCTGCCGTGCCGCCGCGGCCACGCCGGCGCCGACCGTGGAGGGTATATCGTGGAATTTCATATCGAGGAAGATCCGGCCGTACCGCGCAATCGCGGCGACCGCCTGGGGGCCGGCTGCCGTGAACAGGTGGGGCCCGATCTTGAACCACCGGACGACCCCCTGGAGGCGGTACGCCAGCGCCTCGGCGTCGACGAGCGTCGGAACGTCGAGCGCCACGACCAGACGATCACGTGGGTCCATGAATTCCTCGGACGGTTCCGCGTGCAATACCGTGGCGGGTCAGCGAAGACAGTACGGCGGCTCCCCGGAAGAACCCGGGGAGCCGCCGCAATAACACACCCGAGCGTCGCTTAGAAGCTGTAGTCGATCTGCGCCCGGTACAGCAGGAACTGCTCGATGTTCGCGATGCGCTCCTCGCGAACCTTGAACACGATCGAGGCATTCTGCACGAAGTTGTACACAACGCCCACTTCATACGCCGACAGCTGCTGGCCGTTGGAGGCGAAGTTGCCGAACGCGCCTACCCCGTAGAGCGTCCAGTTGGTGATCGGCGTAATGTGGATACCGACGGTCCACGCGTTGCCGTTGCCGGGGTAGAACATGTCGTTCTCGTTGATGTCGATGTCCGCGCCCCCGTACGGCGGGTAGAAGTTCTGACCGAAGTTCTCGTAGCCGGTATCCAAGGAGAAGCCATGACCGATCCCGGTAAGGGACCCGAGATCCCAGTGGACGTTGACCTCGTAGCCGTTGTCGGTGGTGTTGAACACGGTGTCGTTCCACTGGGCAAACTCGCCGTCAAAGTGGATGCCCGGCACGATATCCCACTGGAGGTAACCATCCCAGCCGTTCCCCGCAGCCGGGCACGCGATGCCGGGGCTGGTCGCCGAGGTCACGGAGACGCAGTGGAAGCCGCTGGAGGCAACCGGGGTGGACCCAAGGCCGGGGTTCACGCCGCCGCCGCTGGGACCATAGATGTGCCACTGAGCGATGTTACCGAACCCGCCGGGCCCGGCCGTGTTGTTCGCCGGGGTGATGGTGTTCGCCACGTAGTCAAGCCCGACGCGGACCCCGGGCAGGACCCGGACGTTCACGTTCGCGCCGTAGGCGTCCTCGCCGAAGATGTACTGGCTGGAAGCCGTCTGCGGAATCTGGGCGTTGAATGGGCTGCCGTTGCCGCCCTGGATCCGGATGATGGCGAACTCGAACTGCAGGTCCGCCAGGGACGGGATGTGCGACTGGATCCGCAGCCCGTCCGCCTGGTTGAAGCCGCCGCTATCCGTCGTGTCTTCCCAGGTGTCCGAGTTGTCGTTCATGATCAGGCCGAACGGACCCCACTGGATCGGATAGCAGCCGCCGCCGCACGGCGTGTTGTCGCCGAACCGGCCGAGCATGATCGTCAGCGGCAGGCCCCACGCGTTATTCCACTGCAAGAACGCACTGTCGATCTCGCCGAAGGAGCCGTTGCCGAACGCGCCGGCGTTACCCTCGAGGCCCACTGCCGCCGCGGTGGTGCCGTTACCCTGGTCGCCGCTGTTGAAGATCTGGTAGCCGCCCGAGGTCAGCAGGCCGATGACATAGTGAATGTCGGGCATAACGGAGCCGTCAAACCCGAGCTTGAACTCATACCGCGGCCGGTTGGTCGTCGGCGCAACGCTGGCGTCGATCTGGCTGCTCCGCGGGTTGCCGTTGACCCCGAACGGGCTGCTCGCCCCGCTCTGGAGGTACTGGGCAGTCCCTGCGCCCACGCCGCTCGCCGTCCCGTTGACTGCCACGGCGCCGAGGTCCCAGGACCCGGGGCTGCCGCTAACGATGTTCTGCGGTGTCCCCGTCCTGTTCTGCCCGGTCTGCGTGCCGTAGGAGTCCCGCACGACGTCCTCGCGGAACCGGAGCCCGCCCGTCACCCGGACGTTGTCCAGCCGCGCCTTGATCGCGTTCAGCTCTTCCTCGATCGCGGTGGTCCGCACCCCCAACGCGGCCAACTCCGCCCGGAACTCGTTCACCAGCCGGTTGATCGCGTCGATGTCCGCCTTGGTCACTTCCGGCGGTGTCGGCGCGGGGATCTGAATGCTCTCGATCCGCGCCAGGAGTCGTGCCACCACCATCGCCATCTCGTACCGCGTCATGGCCCGGTCGCCCTTGAAGGTCCCGTCGGGATACCCTTCGATCAGGCCCTTCGCCGCCAGCTCAGCGATCGCGTCGTACGCCCAGTGGTTCGTGGGCACGTCCGCGAACGGCTGCGCGAAGGCGGGAGCCACCGTGGCAAACACGAGCGCGGCAGCAGCGATTACCGCAATGGTCCTCATGTTGCCCAATTTCATTCCCCCTTGCGTTGCCGTGATATCGGGGGCGAGCAGCAATCCTTCGGCTCGAGTATCCACGTTTTCTCGCGCCTCTGTGTCTCTGCACGCTCCCCGCGCACCCCCTCCCGGGATCTCACCCTGTAGTGCCTCCTCCTCCCTCCGGGTGAGCGTCTCGCTCGCGGCGTTTCGCCGCTGGGGCAGGTGACAGCCGGTTCGATCAAGTCAAAGGCAAGTCACCGCATGGTATTCGACGTATTCGACTCATTGTTCGATTGTCAATCAGACCACAAACTTTCCAGATTCTCCCTACGACGGCGGCGGGCGATTTCCTTCCCCCCACGGCGAACAATCAAGCAAGGACAGTACGGTCGTATGTTCGCGCCGCGATCGGTTATCCACCTATTAATTGACCGGACGGGCGGGAGTGGTGGTAGCGAAAATAGCGGCATTCCTCACCGTTGTTCGAGTCCGTGAGCTGCCAGGTAGGCTTCGCCGATCAGGATCGCCGCGTAGTCATCGTAGGGGACCTCGGGAATGAGAAGGGATCTCGGAAGCAGACGCCGCCACCCTCGAGGAGGGTGTTCCGCGAAGTATCGGGCTCTCGCCCGCAGCGTAGTCTCACGCTCCTCCACGACCAGGACCGGGGCGGCCGCCGCCACGAGTCGCCGCTGGGCATCGGCGGAGCCGGTTCGATCGCCGACCACGATGACATCGACCCCGTAGGTCGCGACCCAGTCGCAAACGACCTCCGCAAGGTCGGCGGAAGAGATCACGCGATGAGCCAGCACCTTCCCGGGAATACACACGGCAACGCCGGACTTCTCCCGCCCTGGGTCGACGGCGAGGACCTTCACCGAAACGTCAACTGCACGGGACCGACGGTATAGGCGTCCACAAGAGCGACCCCGCGCACGTTCACGACGGTCTTGCTCGCTTGGACGCGGTCGAGCACCGCCAAGAATATGGCGGGGTCGATTCGGACGTCGGGCGGAGAGGACGACAAGGCAAAGGGCGGCGAGATGACGCCGCTTTGCTCCGCCAGCGTGGCGCTGGCCGACCCGAGGGCCAGCAGGCCCTGCTCGATCTGCGCACGCGTACCCCGCCCATCGATCCGTGCCGAGGCGATCGTCTCTCCGGCCCGATAGACTCGTACGTTGGGAAACACGAGCAGGCTCGCCCGCAGAGGAAGCCCGCGCACGGTGTTCTCGCTCGCAACCAGGCGAATCACCATTGGTTGGGCGCGCTCCGCGATGTCCTGCGCCACGGAATCCACGGTCACGCCCGACGGGGAGACGTGCACCATGGCGCCGTCGGGCCCGGGCGCGAGCCCCCGCTCGCGCGCCGCCTGCGCCGCCAGGTCGAGGAACGCCTGAACGCGCCGGCGGATGTCGGGCAAGGGCGCCTGCCCGTCGATGACGGTGCGTAGCACTTCCTGGTCGTTCTGATAGACGACGTCCCGGAACTGGAGCGCGCGCAACTGCGCCTCCTGCTCCGTAATCTGCTCCCCGAGCGTGCGCGTCTGCTGTTGCAGCTCCCGCAGGTGGAACAGCGCCTGCCGCGCGTCGTTGCTGACGAGGAGCACCACCGCTAGGGTGACGAGCGTGATCAACATACCGGTCACGACCGTGATGATCTGCGCGGTATACCGGGGACGAAGCCCGAGGAGCGTCAAACGCCTCCTGCCGATGTTGCGCCCAACCAGGTTGCCGATGAACGCCACGAGGCCGCTCACAAAGATCAGAACCGGAATCAGAACGGCCGCCACGTTCATCCCGCGGTCCTCTGCCGATCGCGGATCCGGCGGCGCGCACGCAGCCGTCCGAGCAGGCGGACATAGTTTGCCACCTCGCCTCGGTCGAGCTTGCTTTCGCCCCCGGCACGCTCCTCAAACCAGTAGGGGATCTCTTTCACGCGGCGCGCGCGCCCGGATGCGAGAATCTCGAGCAGCAGCTTGTAGCCGAGCCCTTCGAACTCGACGCCGTCGAAGAGGGTGCGCCGGCATGCAAAAAACCCCGACATAGGGTCGCGCACCTTTATCCCGAGCACGACCTGGGCGAGCCGGGTCGCGCCCCAGCTCAGTATCCGACGAGACGCCGGCCAGCGCACGATTCCGCCGCCGGTCAGATACCGGGACCCGATTGCGAGATCGGCCCCGGCGGCGATCGCCGCGAGCAATGCCGGCACGACCTCCGGCGGATGCGAAAGATCGCTGTCCATCACGACGACGATGTCCCCCCGTCCGTGCCGGACGCCCTCCAGGACGGCGGACGAGAGCCCGGCCTTCCCCGGACGGGTAAGTACAAGGACGGAAAGCACGCCGTGAAGTTCGGCGCCCACACCCGACGCGACTTCCCCAGTGCCGTCGGGTGACGAGTCGTCCACCACGACAACCTCCGATTCCCAGTGCGGCAGTCCGACAACCTGCGCGAGCCGCCGGAGGAGAACGGGCACCGTCTCCCGCTCATTGTAGGTGGGCACGATGACGCTGACCTGCACCTAACTCGACCCTCCGCAGGCCACGCCTGCCGGCTTCTCCCGGACCACGAGGTCGTCACGAACGCCCACAAGGCTGAAGCCTTCGGCGGCGCGGGGCGTGCTCCCCGCCAGTTCGGCCGCGGTGGTGATCAGGAACACCCGCCCCGGGGCGCACAGCTCCGCCCGCAACGTCTCGGGATCGTTAATCCACACCACCTGGTGATTCGTGTAGTAGATGAAAGACGCGGGAGTGCCGATGCGATAGCCGATGATCCGATCGCCCGGCTGGAGCCGCCGGTGGAGCTCGGTCGCAAGCGGACGGATGGGCTTTTGCGACTCGACCACCGGCAGCGTGACCGTGTACAGGACCGCGATGAACACGGCCATCGTCGCCGGCAACGCGAGGAACGCGCCGGTATACTGGCGGAGGCGAAAGAGGATCGCGGTCAGCGCGGGCCCGATGACCAGCACGACAAGCGCGATGATCAGCGCGGGGCGCACCGCCTCGAGCGCCTCCGGATAGCGAACGGTCACGAACACGGCAACGGCCAACGCGAGCAGCGCGACGACGCCGATCTGCAGGAAGAACGATGTCATGAGCGTGCGGCGCAGCCGTCCCTCGCCTTCAAAGAGAAACTCCTCCCACAATCTCGCGATCGCGATGGCTGAGAACGGGAAGATGGGGAACACGTCGTCGGGCAATCGGCCGCCGATCGCCACCGCTCCGACGAACGTCACGGCACACCATAGCAGGCACAACAGGCTTCCGTCCTGCCAGCGGCGGTTGTAGTGGTAGACGAGCGCGCCGGGGAAGAACGCAGCCCACGGCACCGCGCCGAGGACGAGCACCGGGATATCGTACAACACGGCGCCGAGCCTAGCCTCGATCGGGCGGTGCCACGCGCCGCCAAATGCCGCGTCGAGGAAGCCCGTCCCGCCGCGGGCGATCTCGATAGCGTACCAGGGAGCCGCGATCCCCAAGTAGATCAAGGCGCCCCATCCCCACGGGATCTCCCGCCAGCGGCTCAGCGCGCGCCGGTACGCGAGAAACGGACCGAGCACCGCGGCGAGGAGCACAATAGTGACCGGACCGCGCGTCAGCGTGGCCAGACCGGCAAACAGAAAGCTCCGCAAATAGTCGCCGCGGCTTCGGTCGCGGTACCCCCGATAGAACGAGTGAACGGCCAGCAAGAGGAACGCTACTTCGACGACGTCCAGGACGGCAAGGCGCGAGAGCAGCACGTACTCGAGCGTGCTCGCAAGAATGAACCCACTGAGCACGCCGGTGCGAGGGCCAAACCATTCCCAGCCGAGCACGCAGGTGACCCCGACGCCGAGCACGCCGAACAAGGCCGCCCACACGCGTGCCGTCCACTCGGAGAAGCCAAACGCCGCCCCGGCGGCCGCCTGGAGCCACATCCAGAACGGAGGCGGGCCGTACCACGAGTGGCCGTCCAAGTGCATGGTGAATGGATCGCCGGTCGAAAGGATCTCACGGCTCGCCTCCGCGTACCGGGCCTCGTCGAGGTCCCAGAGGCTGCCGGCGCCGAGTCGGAACGTGAAGAGCCCGGCGGCAAACACGAGCACGAGTCCCAGGAGAAAAAGATTCCGCCGCCGCTGGAACGAAGACGCGCCCTCGGGCGCGCTCACCTGGCCGCCCGCGCCAGCAGGATCGCACCGCCGGCGCCGACGACGGCGTCGGGAAGCCAGGCTGCAAGGACGGGCGAGAGCACCCGCCCGTCGGACGCGAGTTGGGATGGTATGGCGATGATGTAATACGCCACCAGCACGAGGATGCTGAGGCCGAGTCCCATGCTCGGGCCCGACCGGTGAGGACGCAGGCTCAGCGGCAGCGCGACGAGCGCGAACACGATGCAACTGGCGGCGTTCGCGAACCGCGAGTTGAGCTCCCCGACGAATGCCCGGGCGTCCGCACCTTCACGGTGCAGCATCGAGATCTGGCGGGTGAGTTCGCGCATGTTCATGTCCGACGGCTGTTCTGGCGGAACGGTGAACTCTTGCGGCGACCTCGGCACCGTGACGGCCAGCGTGTCGAACGCGGTCGTCACCACGCTGTCGTGCTGGAACGCGTACACGTTCCCCCGGTGGAACGTCCACTCGACTCCACGGCGGTACGTCGCGGTCTGCGCCTGAATGATCTCAAGCGGCTGGCCCGCATTGAGATAGAGAACGGTCACACCTACCAGGGTGCGCGTCTGTGGCTCGTAGCGGTGCGCGCTGTAGAGCGCGTTCCCGCCGGTCGTGGGGGCCTGGAAGAACACGTTGTTCACGGGCCGCAAGTCGGGGCCGTGCGACATCACGTCGTTGAACACGACCCGGTACCGGGCGTCGCTCAAGCTGACCACGCCTTCAGAGAAGATCAGCCCGCCCAGCGTCGCGACGGCTCCGGCGGCGACGACGGGAACGGCAATCCTGTACAGGCTGATGCCCGCCACGCGCAGTGCCGCGATCTCGTTGTGATCGGTGAGGCGGCCGACGCCGAGCACGGTCGCAAGCAGGACGCCCATCGGAACGCTGAACGCGATGAAATACGGGATCTTGTAGATCATCAAGACGAGCGCCGTCTGCACGGCGATCCCCTGCCCGATGACGAGACGCGCGAGGTAGAACAAATGGTTCATCACCAGCAGGACGCTGAACAGGCCGAGGCTGAATGTGAACGACGAGCCCACCTCGGCCCACAGCAAACGGTCAAGCAGGGTGACGGTCACATCCGGAACCCTTCACCGAGATAGAGCCGCCTCGCCTCCGGGCTCTCCAAAAGCTCTTCCGGCTGGCCGCCGAAGAGAATCTGGCCGCCGTGGATGATCTCGGCCCGGTCGGTGATGGCCAACGTGTCCCGCACGTTGTGGTCCGTCACGATCACGCCCAGACCTCGCTCCCGCAGATAGCGGACGGTCTCCTGGATCTCTTGCACCGACCGCGGATCGATCCCGGTGAACGGCTCGTCCAGGAGCAGAAACGAGGGATCGAGGGCAAGGGCCCGGGCGATCTCCACCCGGCGTCGTTCTCCGCCGGACAGAGTCCATGCCCGTTGGGCCGCCACGCGCGTAAGCCCGAACTCCTCGAGCAACTCGGTGGCCTTCGCGTGGCGGGCGTCCGCAGATAGTTGCGGCCGCTGTTCCAGCACGAGCAGGACGTTCTCTTCGACCGTGAGCCGCCGGAAGATCGACGGCTCCTGCGCCAAATAGCCGAGCCCGTGCCGGACGCGGATGTCCACCGGTTCAGTGGTAACGTTGTGGCTGCCGATCCACACCTCTCCCGCGTCCGGCCGCACCAGCCCCGTGACCATGTAGAACGTGGTCGTCTTCCCGGCACCATTGGGACCGAGGAGGCCGACGATCTCCCGGGGCCGCACCGACACCGATACGTCTTTTACGACCGTACGCTCGCCGTATCGTTTCACGAGCCCCTCGGCGCGGAGCATCCCGCGCGATCGTTCCAGCGGGATCACCCGCCTCACGGCGGTGTCTCCCCCTGGCCGCCGCCCTCGCTGGGGTAGGCGACGACCGTGGACTGTCCATCCGCCAAGGCGTGGTGCTGTGCCATTTCGACCGTGATGGTATCGGCTGTGACCATGTCGTGGTCCCGCGTCAGCATCGCATGTCCGGAGAGTACGGCCGTATCCGTCCGGCCGGTGTAGGTTACACGATCGGCCGACCCGTGCATCGCCTGCGCCGCCCGGTCCAGCGTGACGCGCCCGGTGGCAACAGCGTCGCGCGTCCCCAGGTCGGCGACCACCTGGTCCGCCTGCAGGCGATCGCCGCCTCGGATGGCGACCGCGTCACCCACGACCGTCGCGCGCTGCCCGGTTCGATCGTACGTGACATGGTCCCCGCGAAGCTCCTCGTCGCCGCGGACGACGACGACATGGCCGGTCGCCTCGATCTCACGCTGGTCTGTTTGGTCTGTCACTTCGATGCGGTCCGCGGTGATCGACGCCCACGTGCCTTCGTCCAGAAAACGGCCGGCCGCCTGCCCCTCCGCGACCAGGTGGCGGGTGGCTAGCTCGGCCACAATGTGGTCCGCCGTGAGCTCCCCGGTCGGCGCGGACACGGTGCCGCGCTCAGGCAATTCGGCGCGGCGCGTCGACGCACGATAGAAGATCACCGGGGCGACCAGCCGCTGCTCGCCCCGGATCACGACGACCCGGGGACCTCGGAACGTATACTCTTCTGCCCCCGCGTCGTAGTCGATCCGGCTGGCACCGGTGACGTCGACCGGGACGGGCGGTGCCGGTGGGGTCCCGGGCCCCGGGGGCGGTGTGGCGGACGTCTGGCCCCACGCCGCGCCGGTTCCGGCGAACACGATCTGGGCCGCGAGCGCCGCACCAAGGGTGACGATCGCGCTCCAGCCGGGACGATGGCGGCCCCGGCGAGGTCTGGTTCCCGGCGGACCCGGTGTCCTCAACGCACCGTCATATGCACGTGGCCGAAGAACTGCGTCTGGCCGAGATTCGTGTCGGAGACCATGCGGTCGGAGTACATGATGACGCGTTCCTCCACGACGCGAATGTTGCCGATCCCGGTGACGCGCTCCGTCGCGGGACTGTAGCTCAACTGATCTGCGAAAATCTGCCGGCCGTTCGCGCTCACGCCGTGCACATCTCCGCTCATCTGCACTTCCTTGCTGCTCGTGTCGTACACGCCGCGTTTGCCGGTCACCGTCATCGTCGTCCCGTCGGGGTTGTAGAAGACGGCGTGCACGTTGCGCAGGTGCACCACCCGGCCCTCCTGCGCGAGGGCGACGTCGTCGGCCGTGATCTGCCACCGCCGGCGTCCGGCGGCGTCGGTATCCACGAGGTGGCCGGACCGTATCTCACCGTTCGGGATTCCCTGCGAAGCCGAACCTACACCCTGATCGGCGTTCACGGGTCGGCGCGTCCCATCCGAACGCTGAGCCGGGGCGCCATCGTCCGGAGACGCGCTACCGTCGGTGCGCGGCGACGTCACCGAGGGCGGGCGAGGCGTGGTATCCGGCCGCGTCCCTCCCCATGGCAGGACGCTCCATGCCAGTGCGGCGAGGAGAACGACCGGAATCGCCCACAATGTGCCCCGGCGCAACAACGTCATCGCGGATCTCGTCGTCGGCATCGCGTGCTCGCGCCTCGGTCCTCCACCGTCCCTGTCATGAAGGGGCATAACTCACCGGTTCCCTCTGTGCGTACCTTCGGGCATCCCGCCGCGTCGAACCTCGCGCCGTCAACGCGACAACACCGCGCGCAGCCACGGGATAGAACGCCGCGCCGCTGCCACGGGACCCGCTGCTATCTATGGTATCGTGGGCGCCGCCCGCCTGTCCAGCAAACGGATGACCTCGGCCGCGGCACGGTCCAGCACGCCGGGCGGCCCAAGGCGGTGTCGCACCTCGGCAAGATCCACGCGCTGGCGGGCCCCGCCGCCGTGCAGAATCCTGGACAATTCGTCGCGAATCCGCGGGCCGGTCACCGCATGTTGCAACAACTCCGGGACAACGGGACGCCCGAGGACGATGCTCGGGGTCGAGAACCCGGCGCGGCCGGCCTCAGGGGTCAAGACGAATCGGCGCGCGATCCACTCGGTCATCGGGGAAACGCTGTACACCACCACCATCGGCACGCCTACACACGCCGCTTGCACCGGCGCCGTACCAGAAGCGACGACGATGGCATCGGCAGCCGCCATCACGTCGAGCGCGCGTCCATCCACCACCCGAACGGCGACGCCAGCGCGCACAATCGCCGACGTGGCGAGCGGACGAAGATGGGGCGCCGCGAGCGGCAGCACGCAGTAGATTCGCCGCTCCCGGGCGAGATCCCGCGCCGCGTCGAGCATCGGCGGCAGCAGGGTGCGTACCTCCCGCGCCCGGCTGCCCGGAAGCAGTCCAAGTACCGTCGCATCGCCGGGGGCATTCCATTCGGCTCGCAACGCATCGCGGGAGGCGGACGCGGCGCCGGCCTCGTCCACCGCCGGATGCCCCACGTAGACGACGTCGGCGCCGGCGCGACGGTACGCCTCGGCCTCGAACGGAAACACGGCCAACAAGCGGACCGCGGCGCGGGCCATGCGCGCCGCCGACGTACCCCGCCGGCCGTATGTCTGCGGGGGAAAGAAATACGCGATGGGGAGCCGCCCGGAGAACCGGCGGACCAGCTCCCGGTTCATGCCCGGGAAGTCGATCAGCACCAGCAGATCGGGACGCAGTTGCTCGATCAGCCGGACGAGCCGCCAGAAGCGCATCGCAAAAAGAGGCAGGCGCACGTACGCTTCGACGTACCCGATCACCCCCCAGCGCGTGCTGTCTATCAGCACGTCCGCGCCGGCGGAAGCCATCGCCGGGCCGCCGACCGCCCACACTCGAAGGTCCGGACGCACGCGGCGAAGCGCCGTGATCAACCCACGACCCTGGTGATCCCCCGACACCTCGCCCGCGATGACGGCAATGCGGGAAAAGGATCTCGCCACGCCCACGTAGCGTCAGCGGGAGTCCGGGGCGATCGCAATGACGGCGATCCCGGCCGCATCCGCCTCTGCGACGAGCTGCTCGCGCTCGAGGAGGATCGTGCGGGCGGCCTCGACCGCCAATACCGCGCCCCCGGCTCGAGCAAGCGCGGCGACCGTCCGCGGGCCCACGACCGGGAGATCGTATCGCGGATCCTGAGCCGGACGGCTCACCTTCGCCACGACCACTCCCCGGGCGAGTGCACCGGCACGCTGGATCATCGCATCGGTGCCCTCCGCGGCCTCCACCGTCACGACGACGCCGCGCCTGACCGCCACCGTTTGCCCGATGTCGAGTGCGGCGATCCCTCGCGCGATGCGCACGCCGAAGGCAGCGTCCCGCGCCTCTTCCGGAGTCGGCGGCCGGCGGCTCAACACGCCGGACCCCGGCACGAGATGCTCGATGTACCGCGTCTGGCTCGCCACCTCGAACCCCGCCTCTTCGAGGGCGCTCACGAACGCCCCGAGGATGCTGGCATCGCGGAGATCGGCCATTCGCAGGGCCACGCGGGCGCCCTGCGCGTCCAAACGCACGCTCCGCATCGCCGCGAGCTTGTCCACCTTGCCCGCAACGAGCACTTCCCGCACGCCGTGGCGGTGCAGGGCGTCGATGAGCCCGCCCACCTCGCCGAGCGAGATCGCGTAGTACGCCTGTGCGAGTTCCCGGAGAGTCGGATCCCCGTCGAGCACATCGACGCACACCACGCCGCGCCCCGCCCTCCTGGCGCCCCGGGCGATCTCGACCGGAAGCGATCCCGCGGCCGCGATCAGCCCGACCAGCGGCGCGCCGGTCCCGCCCACCCCTCGCTCGCGATCGTCGCTCATCGCGAGAAGCTGGCGCCCCGGGCGCGGCTGGCCCGGATGAACTCCAGTAGGTGCGATATCTCTGGACACGGTTCGAGATCGGCCTCGATTCGCGCGACCGCACGCGAGACGTCAAGTCCTGACCTCACGAGGAGCCGGTGGGCACGCCGCAGCGCGTCCTGGGCCGTACGCGACACGTTGGCCCGCTGGAGACCGATGCGGTTGATGGCGACCGTACGCAGGGGGTTGCCGTTGACCAGCATGTACGGGAGCACGTCCTGGACGACCCGGCTCAATCCTCCGACCATCGCCATCGTGCCGATGTGGGTGAACTGGATGACCCCGACCATGCCGCCGAGCACCGCACGATCCTCGATGACGACGTGCCCGGCGATCTGGCAGCCATTGGTGATGAGTACGTGGCGGCCAATCCGGCAGTTGTGCCCGGCGTGGGAGTACGCCAGGATCTCCGTATCGTCGCCGACGACGGTCTCGGCGCCGTCCCCCGTCGCGCGGCTGAGCGACACATATTCCCGGAGGACCACACGGTCGCCGATCCGGAGAATTGTCGGCTCACCGGTGTAGTGGCGATCTTGTGGGGGGCCACCCAGCACCGCGTGCGCCGAGATCCGGCAGTCGCGCCCAATTTCCGTGTTCGGTTCGATCACGACATGGGGACCGACCCACGTGCCCTCACCGATCCGCACGCGCTGCGCGATCACCGCGTACGGGCCGACGCGCACGCCGGCGCCGAGCTCGGCGTCGAGGTCGACGATGGCTGTTGGATGGATCTCGGTGCCGCCGGATCGCGTCGCCGGCTCAGCGTCGCTCACCGGCCCCCTCCTCACGGCTTACCAGCTTCCCTCCGGCCAGGATCAGATCCATTTCTTCGAGGCTCGCCATCGAGTACGTGAGCTCGCCGTCGGCGACGACGGCACCGTCGACGCGTGACGTCACGCTGACCTTGCCGAACCGTCCGCGCGTCCGGAGCAGCGTCGCCTCGGTGACCAACTGGTCGCCCGGACGAACCGGCCGGCGGAACCGCACCCGGTCGATGCCGGCGAAGTAGGCGATGCGGCCCTCGGTCCCGGGCACGAAGGAAACCAGGACCCCGCCGACTTGTGCCATCGCCTCCACGATGAGCACACCCGGCATCACGGGATGGCCTGGGAAATGGCCCGCAAAGAACGGCTCGTTGATCGACACATTCTTGACGCCGACGATCCGCTTGCCGGGCTCCAACTGCAAGATGCGGTCCACCAGCAAGAACGGGTACCGGTGGGGCAGCCGGGTCATGATCTGCGTCACGTCCAGCGGTCCGGTGCTCTGTTGCTCCACCCTCAGCCCTCCTGTCCTTGGATCGCGCGGGCAAGCGCGACGTGCAACCGGTGTCCGCCGCGCACCACGACCACCGTGGCGCCGATGTCGCACCCAAGCAGTGCGAGGTCGCCGAGCAGATCGAGCAGCTTGTGCCGCGGCGCCTCGTTGGCGAAACGCGGGGCGTTCAGGAATCCCGTCCCGCCGACGACGAGCGTGTTGTCAAGCGTTGCGCCGAGCGCCATGCCCCGCTCGTGCATCGCGGCGGCGTCCCTCTCGTATCCCCACGTTCGCGCCGGCGCGATCGTCTCCTCGTAGACGTCGCGCAGGGGATCGTACGTCGCCGCCTGGTCGCCTGGACCGGGCGGGGCGAGCGTGACGACGTACGCGGCCGAAAAACGCGCCGCGGGGAGCGCCACGGCCCACGCGTCACCGTCACGCACCCAGACGGGCGTGCGCACCATGAGTGTCCTGCGCGGCGCTCCTAGCGCCTGGACGCCGGCGCCGCGCAGTGCGCGGGCGAACGGCGCCGCACTCCCGTCCAGGCCAGGCAGCTCGGGACCCTCGACCTCGACGGTGCAGTTGTCTACACCGAGCGCCCATGCGGCGGACAGCAGGTGCTCCACAGTGCGCACGCCTGCCCCGTCACCGAGCGCCACACAGCCCGCCGTGCCCGCCACCGCATCCAGCGCGGCGCGGACCGGCAACCCCGGGACATCGGTGCGCCGGAAGACGATCCCGGTGTCCGCCGGCGCCGGCCACACTGTCATCCGGACCACCCGGCCGGTGTGCAGGCCCACGCCGGACAGCGTCATCGGGACGGCGATCGTGTGCTGGCGATCAGGAACCACCGGCTTATCGCGTCCCCTCAAGGCGTGCCAGGCGCCGCCGAAGGTCCGCGATCTCGCGGAGCAGCTCGGGCACGCGATGCAAGGCGGCTTGCGCGCGGAGGTGCTCCATCCGGGGACGGGCCGGGTGCCCCGCGACGACGGCGCCCGGAGGCACATCGCGCGTGACCGCGGTATCGCCGAGCACCATCGCGTCGTTCCCCACCGTCAGGTGATCCGCAACTCCGCTCATGCCGCCCATCAGCACACGGTCCCCGATGTGAACGCTGCCCGCGATGAAACACCCGGCCGCCATCGCCACGTCTTCGCCGATCTCCACGTTGTGCCCCACGTGCACGTAGTTGTCCAGCTTGGTTCCCCGTCCGATGCGGGTGATCCCGAGCGTGGCGCGGTCCACCGTGGAGTTGGCGCCAATCTCGACGTCGTCGCCGAGAACGACGGTCCCCACCTGCGGGATCGGCACGTGACGATGCCGGGCGTCCTGCGCGTAGCCGAATCCGTCGCTGCCCACCACGGCTCCCGTCTGCAACACCACTCGTGCGCCGAGCACGCACCTGCGCCGGACCGTCGCGCGGGGATGGAGCACCGCGTCGGCGCCGATCCGGACGCCGTCTTCCAGCACGACGTGCGCCGACAGGCGCGCCCGATCTCCGATCTCGACGTCGTCGCCCACGACGACGTAGGGGCCGAGTGAGACGTCCGTCCCCAGACGCACCCGTTCCCCGATCAGGCACGTCGGATGGATCCCGGGTGCCGGGGCGTCTTGCGGCAGAAGCGCGCGCAGGGCCAGCGCCAGCGCGAGCCGGAGATTACCGACGCGGATCGCCGGCAGGCGCGTTGCCGGCCCGTCGTGAGAAAGAATGACCGCCGTGGCCACGGTCTCGAGACGGGGCAGAAGCCGCAAATCCGACACGACCACGACGGCACCCGGTCCGGCTTCGTCGGGGGGGGCCACGCGGACCACTTCGATCTCCGGGTCGCCGTCGAGGTGCCCGTCCAGGTGCCGCGCCAGATCAGCGAGGCGCATAGACCGAGATCTCAGAGGATGCGGTGCTATTTCAACCGGTCGATGACCTGCTGGGTCACGTCCCGGCCTCCGAGCACCGTGGAGCTCTTGACGATCACTATACGGAGCCCGTCCTGGCGCGCAACCTGCGCCGCCGCATCGTGGAGCTGCGCGTTGAGCTGATTCTCAAGGTCGCCCCGCAATTGCGACAGCTCGGTCAGCAGGCTGGCCCGGCGAGCGTTGAGCTCGGCCTGACTCACCTGGCCGTTCAGCACGGCCAGCTCCGCGACCATCTGCTTCTCGCGGTCGTCGAGTTGCTTTTGATACTCAAGCCCCCTGACGCTCTCGTTGAGCACCCGCTGCGTGTCCACGACTCCGATCTGCGGCGCACACCCGCTGAGAAAGAGCGCCGCCGCCAGGACAAGCGCCATCCCCCCGAACCGCGACATCCCGACCTCCCCATTCCCTTTCGTTCGCCCTGCGCCCTCGCCGATCGGCGCTGAGAATTCGCCGCGGCCATGCGGATGAACGATCTGGTGCGTATGCATCTACCGCTTGATGCGCGCGATCAAGTCGCTCGTGATATCCGTGACGTCCGCCGTCGCCAGCGCCTGCGTCAGGACGATGTCGTAGCCTTTCTGTTGTGCCAGCTCCGCGGTTTCAACCCGCAGATCCGCGATGATCTCCGCGAGGAGGCGCGCGCGCTCCCCCTGGGCCTCCTGAAGCTGGGCGCGCAGCGCTAGCACCTGGGCTTGAGTGCCGGACACTGCCTGCTGTTGGGCATGTTCGATCTGGGCTCGTGCATCTTGCACGAGCGCCTGCTGGCGCGCAGAGAGCTCCGCCTTGAGCCTCGTGGTCATCTCCGCGCCCAGCTCCGCTTGCTTCGCAACAAGCGCGGCGTGCAGGCGATCATTGATCTCCTTCTCCTTCGCCGCAACCTGCTGCTGCGCATCTGCGTTGAGCTGCGTCTCCAGGTCCGCGAGCTGTTGCGTGTACGCCTGGTTCTGCTGCTGCTGAAAGTCCATGAGCGCCTGCTGGTTGGCCTTCTCGTGGGCGACCACCTTGTCGTCGCGCTCCTTGGTCATCGCCTGGATCTGCTGGTCGAGGCGCTGCTGCTGCTGGCGGTCGCCCGGCGCCAGGGATTCGCGCTTGAGCTGAAGGTTGAGGAGCGGCAGCCGGTACTGCTGCAGCGTCTGCTGTTGAAACTGCTCGTTGTCAGTGTCAAGCGCCTGCTGCTTGTCCTGAACCGCTTTGGTGATCTGGGCCTGGAGCGCCTGCTGCTTCTCGTTGAACTGAGCCTGCTCCGCCGCCCGGACCTGGGCGACGAACGCGTCGAGCTCCTTCCTCGAGGCATCGCGCAGCGCCGTCGCGGTCTGATCGAACTGCTGCTGGTACTGGGGCCGTATCTGCTGGAGCTCCTGCTGCGCGGCCGCCTGAATCTGCGGCTGAAGGTTGACCTGCGGCACCTGGAACTGCTGTGCAGTGGGCACGGCCAGTTGCCCCTCGAGTTGAGCGATCCGGTGATCCAGCGCGTCGACGTCGGGCCAGCGCGGATGAGCGCGCAGCGCCCGCGCGAAGTCCACCACCGCCACCTTCGGTCCGGCCGGAACGGCGCCCGCCGGCGGCTGTGCGGCCGGATGAGAAGCGGGTGGCCGGCCCTGGCACCCGGTCAGCAGGCCAGCCAGCGCGACGATCACACACGCCCACCTAAGCCCACGGATGCGGATATCCTCCCCGGTGGGAGCTCCGGTGGCCGTCATCGCGTTGCTCGCACAGGACACGGGGCGCACGCGGCTACTTCCCGCTGACCACCTTGACGACCTGGTCCGTAAGATCCACCCCGCCATAGAGCACCACCGTACGGTCGAGCACGACGCTGATGCCCTGCTGGGAAGCGACTTTTTGAATGGCGGCCCGGATATCCTTGTCGAGCCCGCCAAGCAATTCGGCTCGCTTCTGCAGAATCTGCTGGTCGACCTGATTCTGCAACTGCTGACGCTGGCCCGGCGACATGCTCTTCATCTTCTGCTGGGCATCGGCGATCTGTGCCTGCGCGTAGTCGCGCAGGGCGGATTCCGCGGAGGCCTTGCCGGGGTGCGCATTCAGCGCCTGCTGCATATCCACGTACCCGATCGTCGTGGTCTGGCCGCCGAACACCGGCCCGGTTCGCGTCGCGACGTACCCGGCCGCGGCCAGCACTACAATGACCGCAACGGCGATCCCGATCAACTTCACGTTCCATCGCATCATCATGGTCTCCCCTCTCGCCAGCCCGCGGCGTCCGTCGTCGTGCGCCGCTCCCTGGTGCATCTTCAGAACGATGTCCCCGTAGAAATCCACAACTGCCCCCCCTCGGGGCTGACGCCGTAGTCCACTCTAAACAACCCGATCGGCGTCTTCGCCGCGATGCCAAACCCGTAATCCACCTTCATGTTGGTCGGGGCCGTCCCGAACGGCTCCGCGTCGCCCGCGTCCGCGAAGACGATCCCGGTGATCCCGCCGACGCTCTTGAGGAGCGGCAGCGTGTTCAACGGGAACCGGTACTCGCCGGTCGCGAGCGTCATTTCGTCGCCGCGAAACCGGCCGTTGGCGTACCCGCGCAGCGAGGCCTGCCCGCCGAGGTAAAACTGCTCCTGGATCGGAAGCGTCCCGCTCCCCGTCCCCAGGTGGACGTGCCCCACCACGGTAGCGTTGCCGGTCGGCCAGTACTGCACGAAGTCGAGCTCGTATTTCTCGAACGAGAAATCCCCGGCAAATGCCGACTCCGTGTTGATCGCGATTTCCTGCCCTCGTGTGGGGTTGATCGGGTCATCCCGCGTGTCCTGCAGCGCGCCGAGGAGCACTGCATTCACGTTCCCGGGCGTGAAGACGAATGAGCTCGGGGGCGGCGTATAGTACGCGAGCAGCGCCGGACCGAACTGGGTGTTGACGGACTTGGCCCCGAACGAGAAGAACTGGTTCGGGTCCGTGTGCATCGGCTGGGTGAACAAAAACTGCGCTCCGGTCTGATACATCGTGTACTGGAACGAGTTGAAGAGACCCAGGGAATAGTCTGTCGGTATGGTCGTCTGGTTGAACGCCTGAAAGTCGAGCACGGTGTGGGTCCCCTCGAAGTACGGCTCGTGAAAGGTCAGGGTGAAGTTGTTGCCGTTGAGAACCGTGCTGTCGTACGACGCGGTCACGGTCTGCCCATTCCCGCCGAAGTCGATGTCCTGGACGCCGACCAGGCCCGCCAGCCCGGTCGTGGTGCTGTACCCGGCGCCGAAGCTCAGCGTCGCCGTGCGTTGCTCGGTCACCGTGATCGTCACGTCCACGGTGTCTGGCTGCGTGCCCGGCCCCGGATCGGCCTTCACGTCAGAGAAGTACCGGGAGGCAAAGAGCTTCTTCAAGCTGGCGTTGACCGCGTCGACATTGAAGATATCGCCCGGCTTGAACGTCAGCTCCCGGCGGACCACGTACTCCTTCGTCTTATGCAGCCCTACGATCCTGATCGCCTCGATCCGTCCCTCCGTGATGGCGGCCGACAACACGCCCTGCTCGTTTACGGAGATGTCCGATACTCTGGCGAGTACATACCCTTTGTCCTGGTAGAGCCGCTCCACCGCCTGGGCGCCCTGGCGCATCGCCACGGTATTGAGAACCTGCCCGGTGGGTACGGCCATCGCCTTCAGAATATCGTCCGTCGAGACGACGCTGTTTCCCGTGATGTGCACGTCGGTGACGACCGGGTTCTCGGCCACGATGAACACGACCGTGACCCCGTCCGGCGAGGGCTCGAGGCGGAGCACGGCGTCCGCGAACAGCCCGAGACCGAGAATCGCCTGCACGTCGCTGCGCAGGCGGTCCTCGTTCAACGGATCACCGGGTTGGGTCGAAACGACCGAGAGCACCGTCTGGGTGGGCACGTGCTCGTTGCCGCGCACCACCACGTCCAGAACCTTCTGTGGTGGGAGCGTCTGCTGGGGCGTGCCCGGGATAGGCTGGAACGGTGACGGCGAGGGCGGTGCCTGCTGGCTCGGCTGCGCCGGTTGCGTTGCCGGCGGGGCCGGCTGGGGTTGCGCCGGCGGCGTGGCTGGGATCGGCGATGGATTCGGCTGCGTCGCTGGCGGGGTTGGCGATGGGTTTTGCTGCGCGGGCGGCGGAGCGGACGGTTGTGCCGCCAGCCACCCGGAACCGGACCACGCCAGCAGAAGGGCCCAGATCAGGGCTCCAACCAAGACGCGCGCAGTTCGTCTTTTCCGTTTGGGCACACCCACGCTGACCTCCATGCCACGTGATTATCCGTGGAACCACCACCCCGCCGCCCCACATCGGGTCAAGCGTCAAAAGGCGGTGGTAGGACGGTTTGACTCTCCAG
>Ga0187782_10000074_pt1 | contig 53611 bp, 40 predicted proteins | sample 0715_SJ02_MP15_2_FD_132454 | JGI IMG/M metagenome (GOLD analysis project Ga0187782, IMG submission 132454) | Tropical peat soil microbial communities from peatlands in Department of Meta, Colombia - 0715_SJ02_MP15_20_MG | ecosystem: Environmental > Terrestrial > Soil > Wetlands > Peat | place... | reverse complement strand
GCCGCGCGGTCCACCTCGATGCCTTCGAGCGTGCCTTGCAGTTCCTCGAGACTGCCGCCCGGAACCTCAATATGCTCAAAGATCACGCGCAACTCCCCGTTGCGGTGCAGGTGCCGCGCCGGCCTTGCTTCGACCACCTGCCCAATCAGGCGACTTCCCGAAGGCAGCAGCAAGTGCCGGTTGGCGGAGAATACAGGCTCCGTCAGCTCCGCAACCACGGGCGCCCCCCGGGTTGCGGTGGCCGAACTCACTTCGAGCACCAGGCGCGCATGTAGCAGCGTATCCGCCACGGGCAGGTTCCCCAATTCCTCAAGTTCCTCCTGCGACTGTGTCTCGAACCCAAAATCCAGTTCCTGTCTCAAGGACGCGCTGTATCGTGTTCCTTCCTCCAGGTACTGCTTCCGGTATGGCGCTTGCGCCAGCAAATACTGCTTCAACCGATGCATCTTCCCCGGGCTGCGAATCTCGTCCACCGCCTGGTGAGCCGAGGCATTCGCCTGTTGCACGTCCTGTTGCGCTTCCTGCTTCGCTGCCGCACCGGCTTGCGCCGTTGTACTCTTGTGTTCTCCCTTTTTTCCTTCGTTGCGGTCCGGAGGCTTGCTCACCAGGTGAACGACTTCCGCGCAAGCCCGAGAGACCGTTGTTTCAATAGCCAGTTCGCGGCCATCCGGCAATTTGAGGCCATCGAAGGTCACTTTGAATTTGTGAAAAGGAGAGAAGTTCCCGTTAGCGTATGCCTCCGCGCGCTGCCAGACAGGCACCGGCGCGATTTCCGTGACGCGTCCGGTCACCACGCTCCCTGCGGGGATGACAGGTTCATCGAATGCGTAGACAGCATCCACCACGTGGCCTCTGACTTCTTCGCCCACATGCGAAATGCGGGTGCGCTGGTCGATCGCAATCCGCAACGCCGTTCCTTCGGGAAGTCTCAGCGAGATTCGCACGGCCGAGGCAGCCGCATCGTTGTCGGTGTCTTCGTCTTCTCGTTCTTCGTGCGGAAAAGCGGGCGTGGCACAAACGAAGCGCAAGCCGTTGCCTCCGGGCGTTTCAGAGCAGGGAACGGTCGTGCGAGTGCGGTCATCTGTCTGTTTATTCTCTTTTTCTTGCGCGGAGCCGACCGGAACGGCAAACAGCAATAGGAATGTGGCCAGACAGGAGAGCGTGATTTTGCCCATCGTTACCACCTTGGGGCGCGCTCTCCAAGGGGTGGGAATTCCGTCTCGCGCCCGGTGAGAAGTACGTCGAAGTTCGCACGATAGCGCAATCCCGCGCTCGTGTCCACCGAGAAGCAGGGGCAAATCGATAAACAGTGCAGCCCAATTCTCACTTCCGGTGTTACGACAAGCGTGCCCTTTGCCCGTCAAAATCCTCTGCCTGGTGTCTATGGCCGGACTGCGATGTAGGCTTTTTTCGGCCTCCCTGTCTCCCCATTGGCCACTCCGCATAACGGTGGTAGACTCCTGCTGTTTGCTTTCCGGGAAAGGCACCGTTTTTCCTCTCTGGCGCAAGTTCCTTCTTGGGGTAGTGCAAAGGGGAACCTGCGCCGACAGTTCTGCGTAGGAATAGGTGTACCCCTCTGCGGGGTCAACTACCCACAATGTCCGATCCCTTTCCTTTGGAGGTCGCTATGGCCAATCGATTTCGCACATTCCTGTTGTGCCTGTCCGCCGTTGTTCTGTGCGTATTGCTCTTGCTTGTTGCCGCCCCGGAATCGGCTGCTCAATCAAGCAATCCGTACGCGCTTTTGCGGAAGCCCACCATCAGCAAGACACAGATCGCTTTCAGTTACGGCGGCGACCTCTGGATCGTCGACCGCAATGGTGGCGATGCCCGGCGCCTGACCAGCGACATCGGCATCGAGATCAATCCCGTTTTTTCGCCTGACGGCTCGATGATCGCGTTCACCGGCGAATACGACGGCAACCAGGACGTCTACGTCATTCCCGCGGCTGGCGGCATTCCGAAACGGCTGACCTCGCATCCCGGCGCGGACCAGGTCGTTGGCTGGACTCGCGATGGCAAGCGTGTCCTGTTCCGCTCGGGGCGGGACAGCTATTCCCGTTTCATGCAGCTTTTCACCGTCGGCCTATCCGGCGGCTTTCCGGAAATGATTCCTCTTCCCATGGCCTACGAGGGTTCGTATTCGCCGGACAGCTCACACATGGCCTACGTACCTTTCACGAATTTCGCGCAATCGCTGCAGAACTTTCGAGGCTTGAAGCACTATCGCGGCGGCACGGCTTCACCCATCTGGATCTCGAGGCTCTCCGATTCCACCATCGAAAAGGTCCCGCGCACGAATTCGAACGATTCCAGTCCCATGTGGGTCGGCAACAAAGTCTATTTCCTTTCGGACCGCGACGGCCCGGTGAGCCTCTACGCTTATGACACGGCGACGAAGAAAGTCAGTCTGGCTTGCCCGACAAATGGCGTGGACATCAAGTCCGCTTCCGCAGGCCCGGACGCGATTGTCTACGAACAGTTCGGTTCCATTCACGTATTCGACCCCGCGACGGGCAAACAGAACGCCGTCAATATCCATGTCACCGGTGATTTTCCGGCCGTGCGGCCACATTTTGTCGATGCCGCCGAGCAGATTCAGAATGCGGATATCTCTGCGACAGGCGCTCGCGCGGTCTTCGAAGCCCACGGCGAAATTCTTACCGTCCCCGTGGAGCACGGGGACATCCGCGACCTGACCAACACGCCCGGATTTGCGGAACGCGATCCCGCGTGGTCGCCCGACGGAAAATGGATCGCCTATTTCTCGGACGAGTCCGGCGAATACGCGCTTCATCTGAGCCCTCAGGACGGAATGGGCGAAGTGCGCAAGATCAATCTTGGCCAGCCTCCTTCCTTTTTCTATTCTCCCACCTGGTCTGCGGACAGCAAGAAGATCGCCTACACCGACAAGCGCCTGAACCTTTGGTACGTGGATATCGAGGCCGGCAAGCCGATTCATGTGGACACCAATCCTTTCGACGGCGCGAACTTCAATCCCGCCTGGTCGCCCGACAGTCGCTGGATCGCTTACACTCGCCAGCTCGACAGTTCGCTGCATGCCGTGTTCATTTATGGCCTGGAAGACAAAACCGCCCACCAGATTACCGACGGCCTCAGCGATACCGCTTCTGTCGCCTTCGACAAGAACGGTAAGTATCTGTACTTTTTCGCGAGCACCGACGTCGGCCCGACGCTCGCCAGCAGCATGGGCGCTTACAAGATCCCGGTCACCCGCAGTGCGTATGTCGTTGTGCTGCGCAAGGATTTGAAATCGCCACTGGCTCCAGAGAGCGATGAGGAAAAGATCGCCTCTGACAAATCGGCCGCCCCACCGGATGACTGCAGGCCCGAAGGCGAAGGCAAGCCCGAAGAAAAGTCCGACAAGGGAGGCGACAAATCCGCAGACCAGAAGAAAGACGAAAAGCCTGACGAGAAAAAGGGGGACAAGGCCGGAAAGGAAGCCGAGAAACCTGTCGAAGTGAAAATCGATTTCGAGGCCATCAACCAGCGCGTTCTTGCGCTTCCCATTCCGGCACGCAATTACGACACGATGGTGGCCGGAAAGACGCACCTCCTTTATCTCCTCGAAGGTCCGGTCGTGAGCGACGGCACGACGAGCGGCCGCACTTTGCAAAAATTCGATATCTGTACGCGGAAAATCGACAGGCTGCTCGACAACGTCGGCGGCTTCGCGATCTCCTCGAACGGCGAAAAGGCCCTTTACGAGCAGCTTCCTCCGCCCAATCCCATGGCGTCCGGTGATGGTCCGCCGCCGCATGGCACCTGGGCCATCAAGGCCGTCGATGCCATCGGCAAGCCCGCGGAGCCCGGCAAGCCGGATGGCACGTTGCACCTCGAAGCGATGAAGATCTACGTCGACCCGCGCGCCGAGTGGAAGCAAATGTTCCGGGAAGTGGGCCGCATCGAGCGCGACTTCTTCTACGATCCCAATCTGCACGGCGCCAATCTGAAGGAACTGATGGCCACTTACCAGCCCTTCGTCGATCATGCCGTGAGCCGCGACGATTTGAATTACATCTTTGCCGATATGCTCGGCGAAATCACCGCGCAACACGTCTACATCTTTGGCGGCGACCGCCCGCAGGTGAAGCCCGTCAGCGTCGGCCTTCTCGGCGCCGACTACACCATCGATCACGACCGCTACCGCTTTTCGAAAGTCTATTTCGGCGAAAACTGGAATCCAGGCCTGCAAGCGCCCTTGACGCAACCCGGTGTCAACGTGCAACCGGGCGAATATCTGATCGCGGTGGACGGGCGTGAACTGCACGGCAGCGATGAGATCTTCAGCTTCTTCCTCGAACGCGCCGGCAAAGAAGTGCAATTGAAGGTCGGGCCCGACCCAGGGGGAAAAGATGCCCGTACTGTAAGCGTGGTTCCCATTGCCGACGAACACAATTTGCGCTTGCGCGACTGGATGGACGGCAACCGTCGCAAAGTCGAAGAGTTGAGCGACGGCAAGCTGGCCTATGTCTACCTGCCGGACACGGCCGTGGGCGGCTTCACCAACTTCAACCGCTACTATTTCCCGCAGAACGACAAGCAAGGCGCCGTCATCGACGAGCGCTTCAACGGCGGCGGGTGGCTCGCCGATTACATCGTCGACTGGCTGAGCCGGCCTCTGCTGATGTCCGCCATGACTCGCGAAGGCAAGGACATCGACATTCCGCAGGTAGTCTTCGGCCCGAAGGTCATGCTCATCAACCAGTACGCGGGCTCCGGCGGCGACGCGCTTCCGTGGATGTTCAAGCGCCTCGGCATCGGCCCGCTGATCGGCACGCGGACCTGGGGCGGCCTGATCGGCATCGGCGGCTATCCGGAACTGATCGACGGGGGCGTTATCACCGCTCCGCGCTTCGGCCTTTTCAACCCCCAAACCGGCGAGTTCGATGTGGAGAACATTGGTGTTGCACCGGACATCGAGGTCGACCTCGATCCCGCTCTCTGGCGCCAGGGTCACGATCCGCAACTGGAGAAGGGAGTCTCTGTCGCCCTCACCAATCTGAAGGAACATCCCGTGCCGCCCATCAAGCGACCCAAGTACCCGGTCTACAACTGGCCCAAGGTTCGCGCCGAAGCTGCAAAGGGGCAAGCCGCAGATCCACAAAACTGATCGTCTTTCACGCCTTCGTCCGAGCCGTATTCTCAGTCATGTAAGGCCCGCCCTCGCAGGGGGCCTTGCTCGCGCGACGGCCTCATGACTCGCAACACCTGCCCGTTCGTACAGTTTCAGGGCGCGACACACACCCGTACCTCATCGTTAGGACTGCGCAGCGTTGTTCTTGTACCTTGGAAATACTGCGGGAGCAGAATCGGTCCTGGAGGAACAAATGAAAAAGAAGATCGCTATGGTAGCCGCCGTCGGCCTGTCCTTTGTCGCGGGTGCCGTTCTTGCGCGCCAAGTCCATGACTGGCACGACCTCGATAACATTCACAAGCACGTCGAGGAATCGATCCACGAAATGGAGAGGGCTCGCGAAGCGAACCACTACGATATGCAAGGCCACGGAGCGAAAGCGGAGGAGCATCTGCGGGAAGCCGAACGCGAACTGCATTTGGCTGTCGAAGCCGCAAAAATGCACTAAAAACCAAGGTATCTCGCAAGGTCCGCTTCGACCGGGCCGGGAATGTTGCTTGAAGCAAGGCTCCCCGGCCCACTGCCTCCCTGCCGCCGGAAGGCACTGGCGAGGCTCGCCGGAATCTCCGGCGACGCGGCCACCGCAGAGAATTAGTAGCGGCCGATCATTTTCCTACTACCTGTTTGTTGTTTAGCCTTCCTCTTTTCCATTCCCACCATCACTCCCGAGGGTGGGTCCTTCCTGTTCAGCTTCGCCGCCTCGGCAATCAATTTCTTCACTCCTGGCCTCTTCACTTCGGCAATAGTCCGCAGTTTCACGTGTCGCACACCCTTTCCTGTTCCCTCCAGCAGCTTCTCCGGGTCCGGCAGTGCCGCCCCACGCAGAAACGCAAACGTCACATGCTTTTTACCCGCCATGAAGCAGCACAGCGGTCCGTTCGAATCAAACGACGGGATCTTCCAAGGATTCACGTACTCCTCACCGCCCTTGACCGTCCTTTTCACCAGCGCCCGTACCGCCTTCGTCACGCCCTCGAACTTCCCCGCGCTCCTCACATAAGCATCAATCCAAACCGCTGCTTGTTTCCCCTCAATCGTCGGCATGGTTCCTCCCTACCCCTGCTGCGCCATAGGAACATGGAGATGCAAGCCTGGTACCGTATTTTCCGTCGTTCCTTAATCACAATGCCGCCTTGACTTAATTTGGCGGCTCGGCGGGCGGTTTGAACTTTTCCTCAGTATTGACCAAGAAGATCTGGAATCTGCTGTATGTATGTCGTTCTGCCAGGCGCTTGCCACGGAAATCTGCCGTTACTTCCGCTGTTTGCGGCAGCCATAAAGTGGCCGCGCCGCCACCGAAGGTGACTGATCCGTAGTCTACTGACTGATGAAGCACCTTCAGTCTTATGTTCGGCATGGGCTGCAGCAGATCTGTTTCCATGTGAACGATCTGATAGTTATTGCGGTCGATCCAGACGGATCCTTTCAGGAGGAGTGTGTATTCGTTGTTTCCGATCTCTAAGGCACTCAGGGTCGCGGGCCGGTCCATACGTTGTCGGAAGTCCACCCTCCAGGTGTTGTATCCCAACCAATCGGCCGGCCCGGCGCAGGTGATTGTGAATTCTTCGATGTACGATGGATGAAAAACCAGAACCAGGGCTGCCGCCACGTTGGCTTGGATAGCCCCTTCCAACCTGGTTCCCCGCATATCGTCGCGATATTCGGTCACGGAAAAAAAGCCCGACTGCGCTTTTTCGATCGTCGCGATGTAGTTGGAGCGACTTTCTGCTGTTCCCTTCAAGCTGCCGTCGCGGTTAAACAGTTTGTGCACCAAGACTTCCTGCGCGGTGAAGCGATCCACGTTCCCGACGAATTCTTCCACATGGCGCGCCACGCGAGGCAATACATCGTCCAGTTGGCAGGAGCCACTTGCTGTCGAGACCTCTCCATCCTTCGGACCAGCGCTGAAATCAGGTTCAGGCGCAACGCTCGAATCAGGCTCGGCGCTTAGAGCCTTTTCGGCGACGCCGGATTCGATCTGCGCAATTTGTCGCTTGACCAGTTCCAGGTTGGGTCCGGGAGGGAAGTACGTAAGGCAGTTCCGAAGGTGCTCGAGAGAGCCTTGTTGATCATGCTTGGCGAACAGGATCACCGCAAGCAGTTGCTCGGTCGCTGGCTGGACGTGCAGTGGGTCCATCGACAGCGACTTGGCCGCGCTGGTTTCCGCGATGTCCAGGTGCTTCAGTTGGTAATTTCCCAGGGCGCGATAGAACCATACATCCAGATTCCCGCGGGGATTCAGTTCGAGCGCGTGGTTCGTCTCGTCCACCACTTTCTGCCACTTCCCGTCTGTTGCGGAGAGGGCCGCCATCAGCTCGTACGGCAGCACAAATTTCGGGTCAGCAGCGGCCGCTTTTGATAACGAGTTAAAGGCATCGGGCGAGTTCAAAATCGCTTGCAGCCTTCCGAGTTGGTACCACGCTTCGGCAAACTGCGGGTAAATCTCCAGGGCCTTTCGCAGTTCCCGTTGTGCACGGTCCGGCTTCTGGCTCAGCCAATCCTCTCGTGCTTTATGAAAAGACTTCAGGGCATCCTTGGGCGCGGCTGCCGTTGTTGTGCTTACGGCGGACCCTGTCGATCCTTCCTCGGGCGTAAGTTTGATCGAACCAATCTTCGGACCTTCCTGCACATCGCGGGGTGCGATAATGAGTTGGCTGGATTGGAACCCTGGCAGCGCCGCGGTTACCGTACAACCGATAAATTGTCCGATGAAGGACTTTTCTCTGCCAATGATCCGGGTAGTATCGAAGCGCTCCTCTTCAGCAATTACAAAATCGCCGTTTCGATCGGCGGTCGTAGTGAAGCTGGCGTTTCCGTTGCAGGTAACCGTGATTTGTATCGAGGCCCACGGCAGATTGCCCCCGGCTACGCTCACATTCCCGCTCAGAAAACCACCCGGGTGGCCCATCGTTCGCAACTTTTCAAGGTCCGCATATCGATAAACATTCGGGTCGAGCCCGGTGACTGCGTAGTTCACCGACGGAGATCCGCCGGCGCCGGTCTGGCCTTGCCGCGCGGCATCTCGGCGTAGGGGATCCCACGGGATGTAGCCCGGCGTCATGCTCATATCCGCACTCAGAGAAGCTCCTGTGCTTCCGTTCATGAGCAACCGTGCTGCTCCGAAACCGGGGCCGCCTCCCTGGGCGGAATCTGTTATCTGCATAGCCAGAAGCCCCATGGCGAGGACAGCGAGTTTCGTTTTCCTGATTGGCGGCATCAGCACAGACCTGCTTAAGCGTACTCTACTCGAAACAGCCAGTTCTGTCTGTACTCAGTAGTGTCCACACTCATCGTCGGAGTCCACGCAATATAAAAGGGCGCCCAGGGTCTTTCTCTACGGTTTCCCGGCCATCCTTGTTCTGCAGGCCTGGGCCGCGTACTTGCAGCTTATGAATCCGAGTTGGTGGCAAGCCGCAAGCCAGGGGATTTTAGGGCTATGAAGTCAGAGCTAAACATTGCGTTAGTGAAGGCTTCTGTCGTGATCACCAATTTTAGCCATTTCGGGCGCAAAGGCGGTTACAACTCGATGACTCCACGCTGCAACGCTAGTGTCACGGCGTGGGTCCGGTCATTGACGCCAAGCTTAGAAAGGATGCTCTTGACTTCGCCCTTGACCGTGTCCTCTGGGATGGCTAGCTGATCGGCAATCAACTTGTCGGAATTGCCGGCTGCAATTAACGACAGCACTTCGCTCTCACTCGGACTTAAATCCTCATCCAAGATCTGGCGAACTTCTGTCTCGCCTTCCCATCCCGGCCAGTATTTCTTGTGAAGCTCCATGAATTCGACCGCACTCTGCACGGCCGCTGCTCTCGAGCTAAATTCCATCACCGCATATCCGCCCACAACCTCTTTCGTCTCGGTGAACGGTCCGTCAAGCACTGCCAGCTTTCCGCCTGAAAGCCGCACCCGCGAACTCGTCGCCATCGGTGCTAAGCCGCCACCAGCAACAATTTTACCTTCTTTGGCCTCCTGCGCCATGAGCTTGCCCATCGCCTCCATCAGCTCCCGAGGCGGGACTCCGCCGTTTTCGGCTGATTTCGCCATCATCATGAATCGCATGTCGTTCCTCCCTGAATCATCGCTCCTGCTCTGGACTTCTACTGTATAGTCGAACAGCTCTCCTCAAAATCGACATCAGCGGACCACGGCAGCCCCAAAAAAGACGACCACGCCTCCAACCGTAGTCTCGCTGCTGTCCCCAACAGGCCCATCCACGGCAAAGATGGCAAGCTGCCCCCCTTTCCCCTTTCGCAATGCGAGATTCAACAACGATTCAACAACGAGAAAGAGAGGGATTAACGCTAACGAGAGACGAGTCCGGTAAGCCGCGTAATCGGGGAGTCAACTCTTCGCGTTAACGACCGAGTCGCAGCAAGGGCCGCCCCAGCGGAGCTGAGAAGCAAAGGGAATGGCAATACCTAATGGGTACAGAGGCAAGCTCGTTGCGAGTAGAGGGCCACGGGGAAAGGAATGCAAAAAATAAGAGGCGCAGTAATCTTGCGATTCCTGCGCCCGTTTTTGATTGCGCCGCAAAGTCGATTAGACTTCACGGATCAACCGGTTTGAGAGAACGTGAACCTTGCGGCTCCCGCACTCTCTTCCGACCTCGCCGCAAGGTTTTTAGGCCCTGCGGCTCAATCGAAATTTGAGAGCACTTACGCCTTGCGGCTTGCGCACCCTCTTCGACCGTGCCATGGAGTCTTTTCTCCACAGCCCGACCGGAACGCCCTGACCTTACGGTCCGTGCGTCCTCGTTCGCCCGTGCCAGGGAGTTTTTAGGCTCCATGACCCAACCGAACCGAAAGCGCCTGAATCTTGCGACCCCTGCACCCTCTTTTCAACCTCGCCGCAAAGTTTTTGGGCCCTGCGGTTCAATCGAACATTGAGCGCACGTGAGCCTTGCGGTTCACGCACCTTTTCGCCCGCGCCATGGAGTCTTTTCTCCACAGCCCGACCGAATCGTAGAACACTCGTGCCTTGCGGCCCGTATGTCCTTATTAGGCTGCGCCACGAGGTTTTTCAGGCTTCGCGACCCGCCGAATCGAAAGCGCTTAGGTCTGCCGACCCTTGCTCCCTCTTTTCAACTTCGCCGTAGGGTTTTTGCGCCCTGCGGTTCAATCGAACATTGAGCGCACGTGAGCCTTGCGGTTCACGCACCTCTTCGCCCGCGCTACAGAGTTCTTGTCTCCATAGCCCAACCGAATTGGAGAGTACCTGGGTCTTGCGACCCAGCGCCCTCCTTCGACCGCTTCGCAAAATTTTTAGGCTCTGCGACCCGACCGACTCGAGACTGCCGAGGCCTTGCGACCACTGCAGCCTCTCTCAATTGCGCCGGAAGTTTCTTGGGCTTTCGGCTCAATATGACGACACAGTAAGGGATTTATGGAAGTTTGAAAAGAGGTCTCGAGCGGTTTTGCTGTGGAAAGATGTGCATGAATGTGCAAAAAAAGAAGTACGCTGGTCGCTTCCGCGGCAAGAACAGACCTCGGCAGTTGGGCCAAGGTCTTGATGTCCGGTTAGACCTCATGCGCACCACCAGGCAAGAAAATCTCCGACAGTCATGCTAAGTCCTTAATTTACAATTATTGCGTCCGTTCCGCCAGCCCTCGCTCTGGGTACTGTTTACTGTGCATTGTCGCGAATCACCACCACATTCGATTCGCTGTGCCCTCGCTGCATCGCCAGCCTGCTCCCGTCAAACGACCAATGAAAAATCCCGCAGCAATTCGCCCTTGAAATTGGTCGCCTGTTTCCCGGGCGATCCGTTCAGCGGCCGCAGCCACAGATTGCCTCCATCTTTCTCGCGAAACGGATACAGCACCCCTTTGCCGTCAGGCGCAAAACGAACAGCTGAGCTCGATCGCCGAGTTTAGGCGACTGCGACTAGGTCCGTACCCAACTTCCCTCGTAAAGAGAGAAGCAGAGGAACGCTTACCAGGTAGCAGCGCCTAGTGAATCGAGAACACCCAACTTGCACCGGGCGAAAACCGCTCACAAAAGAGTGTGGATGGAAAGGTGGCGACAGAGGCGGCTTGGTTGAACGGGAAAAAAGAGAAGAACTCATGGAAAGAGCAAAGCGCTCTTGACTGGGACCGGCCTTCTCATGGAAGGCCCTTGCCAAGAAGTCCGCGTTCAGGTTGCCCAAACTGTATTACAAACCAAATGTTACCGGGAACAGTGCACGCCGCCGTGCGCAAGGCGCCGTAATTCAAGCCCCCGGCGAGCGGGAAAAGTACTATTGACAGAATTGGTTTTACTGTCCTATCGTGCTATGACAGTGGGACGCCTATGAGACTGCTGATCAATTTCAAGTCCGGCATGCCGATTTACCTTCAGGTGGTGGATCAGATCAAGGCCGCGGCCGCATCCGGGGCGCTGCGGCCCGGCGAGGTGCTCCCTTCCATCCGCCCGCTGGCTGAGGAACTTCGTGTCAACCGCAACACCATCGCCAAAGCTTATTCCGAACTCGAAAGCCTGGGTGTGATCGAGACGCTGCCGGGACGTGGTTGTTTCCTGAAAGAGAATCATTCGGCATTGCGCAAGGAAGTCCGGCGCAAGCTGTTGACCGTGGAGATCGACCAGGCCATCGTGCAGGCACACCATTTGCAAGTACCCCGGAATGAATTCCTGGAATTGATCCATGAACGAATGGATGTGCTGGAAGACAAGCGGCGCGCCAATGAAGACCACAAGAAGGAGGCATAACCGGCCATGAACTCTGCAACTCCTGCCATCCAAATTGAAAACCTCTCCTACGCCTACGGGCACACAGAGGCGGTGCATGATTTGAGTCTGACAGTGCAACCAGGGCGCTGTTACGGACTCTTCGGGCGCAACGGAGCGGGAAAGACGACGACGATGAAATGCCTGCTCAATCTGCTGCGCCCGGAACGCGGTAAGGTGCGGGTATTCGGCCGCGATCCGGCAAAGGAGGAAGTGGCAGTGAAGCGTCTGTTGTCCTATGTGCCTGACCAGGTGGCGTTCTATCCGTGGATGACTGTTCGCGAGACGCTGGATTACCTAACATCGTTCCGCCCGCAGTGGAACCGTAAAACGGAGCAGGACTTGTTCGAGCACTTCGGGCTTGATCCGGGGCAACGGACCGGGAACTTGTCAAAAGGCCAACGAACGCAGGTGGCGTTGATTGCAGCGGTCTGCCCAGAGACGGACTTGCTGGTGCTGGACGAGCCGACGTCGGGGTTGGACCCCATTGTTCGGCGGGAGTTCATCGAGGCAGTGATCGGCGCATACCAGGAAGGGATTCCCGGCAAGCGGACGATTCTGGTTTCTACCCACCTCATTAACGAATTCGAGGGACTGATCGATGAATTTACGATTGTCGATCGCGGACGAGCGGTGCTCACGATGGATTCCGACCAGGCTCGCGAACGTTACCGGAAAATTCGCGCGCGCTTTGCGCAAGCGCCGCCGGAGTTGGACCTGAAAGCGGCGTTGCGAGTAAAGCGCGAAGGCCGCGAACTGGAGTTGATCGTCAATGGTGGAGGCGGTGACTTGCTGGAGCACCTCCAACAACATAATCCCGAGGCACTCTCGACAGAATCGCTGACGCTGGAAGAGATATTTTTCGCGACGTTGAAATCGTAGGAGACCAAAATGAGCGCGAAAGCCACGAGAATGGTCAAAGAAGCGCGCGCGATGTTCTGGCCGTGGTGCGCGGTGATGCTGGCGGGGGCGCTGCGGCTGATCGAGCCGGCCCAAGCCGCCCAGAGTGGAGGCGGGATTTGGGGACTTCACCAATTCATCGAGCCGATCAGTTTTCTGGGGTTTGTCCTGGGCATCCCGCTACTGGCGACGCTAGCGTTGGGGAATGAATTCCAACACCGGACGATTGGGGTGCTGCTGAGCCAACCCGTTGGAAGGATGGAAATCTGGGGCGAGAAGATGAGCGTGACGGTAGCGGCCGTAGGCTCGGCGGTTTTGGTCTACGTGTATGCGTGGAGGTCGGCGATTGCGGAGGGCCCGAAGATTTGGGTGTTTGCCGGGCCGTTGATCGTCGCGATGGTTGCTTCGGCGATGTTTTGGACGCTGGTGGCGAGGTCGATGCTAGGCGGACTGGCCTTAAATGGCGTTAATAGCTTCATCCCACTTGTTTTTTCGATTCGGCGAGACTGGATTCCAGAAACGATGGCAGCGCGTTCGGCGGCGGCGTGCGTTTTTCTTTGCTACGCAGGCGTGATGCTATGGCTCGGCCGGCGAGCGCTGGCACGATTTCAAGTGACGGGAGGACCGGCCGGGGAAGATCTGCTGGTGGCCGGGCCGAACATGATGCCAGGAGTGATGACGGAATGGTTCCGCAGCCGTCCGACGGGAGCGGTGCTAAACCTGGTGCGCAAGGAATTTCGATTGCTGCGGCCGGTGTGGTTGGTCAGCTTGCTGGGCTTGGTGGGCTGGATCAGCTTGTCCATTTTTGGGTACACAGGCGAACGCGGATCGATGGTGGCAGCCTTCCTGGTGGCGGCGATCACCCCGTTGATCGCAGTATTGGCCGGAAGCCTGTCGGTGGGGGAAGAGAGAACGTCAGGAACGCACGCGTGGCACCTGACGCAGCCGGTGGCAGCCGGGCAGCAGTGGTTCATCAAACTGGTGATGGCGATGTTCACAGGATTGGTGTGCGCGGTGGTGCTTCCGGCGTTGACGCTGCTGGCGGGGGCGTATGTTTTCAAATCGCCTTCCTTGGTCGTGGATTTCAAGCAGGTGACGGCGGGGGCAGTTTGGTTGTCACTGCTGATTTTTGCGTCTTTCTGGTGCGTGTGCGCAGTGAATGGAACGGTGCGCGCGGCTCTGTGGGTTTTTCCGGGGCTGATCGCGCTCGTTCTTGCCGGAGGATTCGGTGCATGGCTGGCTCCTAAAGTGGTAGGGCTGGCCGCTTCAAAGCTCGATCTGTTCGCAAATTTCGAATTCACGAACCGCGTTGCAAATCTCGAGTTGGGCAACACAGGTTCATCATCGATGAGGTTGGGGCGGCTGCTTCTGCTGACCCCCACGTTGCTTTTGGCGGTGGTGCAAAGCTACCGTCTTTTTCGGAAACTACTACAGGACAGCAATCTGATTGTCGTCCGGCGTTTGCTGCCGCTTGCCGCGGTGACATGCCTGAGCGTTTTTTGCTGGATGGCGTTCTATAGTTGCGTGTCCAGCGCAAAGGAACAGATGTGGAGCATGTTCCGGGAGACGCACGAAGCAATTGAGAAGATCCAGCCCGGCACGGCGAACCTGGATGAAGCGCATCCGTTGCAACTCACGGTGGAAGACCTAGTCAAGGTTGCCCCCCTCTCAGAACATACGCAACGCTGGCTGCGCAACGCGCGCATCACTGTTGCTCCCGACAAGCCTCATCCTGGTCCATACTGCTGCGGAGGGAACTCAAGAGTCACCACTTTCCATCCTGACCAGCCTTATGCGTGGTATTTAGCCACGATCCATTTGCAAAGCGGTTCCGGCTGTACGTTGTCATTCCAGGCTGGACGCGCGTACGGCATTCTCGGCGGAGTATGTGAGTAAGAGAGCTATCGTGGCTTTCATCCGTAAATCCAATCCTTGGCAAACAACTCAGCGAACGCGCCGGAAATCCGTAAATTATAATCGTCCCGTTCCGTCCTCGAATCGCTCACACTGAAACGCGCGACCTACAGATGAAGCGCCAAAAGGAGAGTATTCGCTTAACACTGCATTTGAACGAAGTTCTCTGCAAATTACGGCGTTTTGGTGCGCGACTTGAGGAGGATGATGTCGGCGATGCGGGTGCCGCGAGCGACTGCTAGAGATCTTCCGTCGGTCGACCAGGCGAAACTGTTGATCAGCCCAGAGGGAAAGTGTGTGAGCTGTTTTGGTGGGCCGCCGGAGAGGGATTGGCGCCAAATGTCTGAGACTCCGCCTTTTGTGACCCGATAATCGATGGCGTGGCCATCGGGGGACCAGATGCTGAGGCCTCCGCCAGGAGGCATTTCGAACGAGTAAAGGACGGGACCACCCTGGACAGAGGCAATATTCATGCTGACCCGCTTACCCAAATTTTCCGGATCCTGCCAGTGGTAAAGAAGCAGCTTGGAGTCGGGTGATAGCCACGAGAGTCCGACCAGGCCGCTGGGTGACGGTATTGGGATGGCTGAAGGAGGGGCGCCTGTATTGACCGAGACCAGATACGGACCGTTAGGCCTCGAGCCTGAGTATGTTATCCATTGCCCATCGAGGGAGCACATTGGAACGGCGAACCATCGTGCAGGCGCAAGCTGAGCGGGATTTGCTCCATTGGCATCAATCCGCCATACGTTGGTCTGGTCATTTTCCGCAGCTTGATAGACGATGTGCTTGCCATCGCCACAACCGGAGACGAAGCCAATGTGGCGCTCGCTTCCGGCAATCAACGTGGGAGTGCCGCCCTCGGAGCTAATGGAATAGACCTCCCCCGTGTCAGTCCTGTAAACGAAGCCATCCTTTCCGAAAGAAGTGACAAATCCCACGGGGGAACCACCGGCGCTGATCTGTCGCGCTTTGGCCGAATCGCCGTTCGGAAGTAGCCATAAATCGGACGTGTAATTGTTTTCGATCGTAGCCAGAGATGAACCATCCTTCGAGATATCCAGCCAACTGAGATCGTAGTTCGTGAGGTCATTCGAAAGACGATGGACTTCGCCGCCGGGGTAGGAAAGCGTGTAGAGCTGTCCTCGACTAGAAGGTCCGCGCTCTCGCATGGCGATCAGCAAAGCATCTCCGCCGGGAAGCCAGAGCGGTTGGCCAAGGTCGTCGTACGTGGAGTAGAACAACCGAGCAGAGCCATCCTCCGGAGAAACGGCGTATAGACTGCGGCGATTGTTGGCCTCTGCGAGTAGATGAACGATCGTCTTGCCGTCAGGAGACCAGGCAGGTCTGAGCAATGCTTCTGCGCTTGGGGCACCAGGTTTTGCACGGAGTAAGCGTTCGGCGCTGCCATCGGCGTTCGCTACAAGGAGACCAACTTCTCCTTTCTCCGGATAGCCGCGAAGGAAAGCGAAGCGTTTACCGTCCGGAGAAAAGCTGGGCGCGGTGTCAATGTCCCGAACGACCTGAACCGCCGATCCGCCGAGAACGGGGATCTTAAAGAGCGAACTGAATAAAGGATTTTCTTTGCTGGAAACGTTGTAGTAGACGTAGTTGCTGTCGGGCGAGAAGGCTAAGCCGTAGAAGACCACGACATCGGGAGGAAGGATCTGGACGTCGCTGCCGGTGGCAACCTGGCGAACCATGAGGCTTTGCTTTTCGCCTTCGAACAGAACATAGACTACATATTGGCCGTCTGGGGAAATGGCGACACCGGAAGCCTTGCCGCTTCGCGTGAGCCTGCTGATTTCCGTGTCCTGAAGGTTCAGAGGAGATTTGCGGTTGGCAAGTTTGAAATAGACGAGCAAGGCAGCGGAGATGATGAGAGCTGCGACGGCAAGTCCAATAACAAGGAGTTTGTTGTTTTTATGACTGACGGGTAGACCGGCCGTAGTGACGCCGCCGGTTTCAGCTGACATCATTGCTGCGCCTTGATGGGCGGATGAAACAGGAATGCTGGAACCGAAATGTGCGGAGCCAGCGGGTTCGGGTTCGCGGACTGCAGTTCGGCCGGAACCGGAATCGCGCTGGAGGCGCTTTAGATCGGTGCGCATATCAGCGGCGTGCTGGTAGCGCAGATCGCGATCTTTTTCGAGGGCCTTGGCGATGATGCGCTCAAGGTCGCTAGGCAGATCGGGATTGATACGTACTGGGGAAATCGGAGCACGATTAAGGATGGCATCGAAGATGGTTGCCGTACTGTCTCCTCGGAAGGCAAGTTGGCCGGTGGTCATCTCATAGAGGACCGCGCCGAAAGAAAAGAGGTCGGTGCGGGCATCGAGTTCTTTGGCGCGAGCCTGTTCCGGAGACATGTAGGCGATGGTGCCGAGTGTGCTGCCGGGACTGGTGAGCAGGTCTGAGGACATTTCTTGGGTGGCGAGAGTCTCGGGTGCCACGGGTTGGATGTTGGCGGATGCGATTTTGGCAAGGCCGAAGTCGAGAATCTTGGCGTGGCCGCGATTAGTTACGAAAACATTGGCGGGCTTGATATCGCGATGGACAATGCCCTTGGAATGAGCGGCGTCCAGGGCGTCGGCTAGTTCGATGGCAATCCCAAGCAAAGATTCCAGTTCGAGCGGATGCCCGTTAATGGTGTGCTTGAGGGTTTTGCCTTCTAGGTACTCCATGGCGATGAAAGCTTGGCCGTCTTCCTCGCCAATATCGTAGATCGTGCAGATATTCGGATGGTTCATGGCGGAAGCGGCTTTGGCTTCGCGGCGAAAGCGTTCCAGCGCCTGGCGGTCGCGGGCTGTATCTACCGGCAAAAACTTGAGAGCGACAAAGCGGTCGAGGCGAGTGTCCTCGGCTTTGTAGACGACACCCATCCCGCCGCCACCGAGTCTTTCGACGATCCGGTAATGCGAGACCGTATGCCCGATGAGCGTATCCGACTCAGCCACAGTGCTGGCATTTTAGGTTTCATGGCGTTGCCAAGTCAACGAACGGACTTAGCCGTCAGCAGTTCGCAGCAGAATGTCCGCCAGCGGTTTGAACGCGGTTAGCGGTAAAGTTGCTCCCAGTATGCGAAGATCGCACGGGATTTGAAGACGGTTTATTTGATGTTTCGCTATTCCTGTCTGAAAGATTTGAAAGAAATCGAGGGTATTTCACATTTCCCACTCACCCTATTTCTTTTCGGCAGCAAGTTTCCGATTTGCGGACCCGGTCTTTTGATGCCCGTATGCAAGGAGATCACATATTGGCTCGTTCAAAAGTTGAGGGAACCAATGCAGAATATTTGCCTGTCTTTGAGTGCGAGGGAGGCCGCAATGACGCGACTCATAGCGATTCCAACCACCACAATAGCCCTCATGCTGGCCGCGGGAGTTTATTGCAGGTCAGCTAAAGCGCAACGAACTCCGCTGGCGGACGTCTCAGCCCAAGACCGAGTTCTTTTGGAAGAGGTCCACAATCTGGTCTCAAAGTTGGGCCCTGTTTTGTGGCAGGACTGGAAAGATTTTCCGCCATTCCTGATTAGGAGAGGTGGTCAGGAGTACCTTATCGGACATCCCCAACCGTCAGAGGACTTCCATCCATCTTCTTCAGAGATTTTGCACGAGCGTGTGTGGGTGCGTGTTGGGAAGGACACATCCGACATTCAGGCTTCTTATCCGCTAAATGGTGTGATGACGGCGATGATGTCAGCGCCTACTGCGAACGAGAATGAGTACGTATGGGTTCTCAAAGCAGCGCACGAAGCGTTCCACTGCTATCAAGGCCGAAGCCCGGTACCGGAGCCCTTCGTAGGAAAATTCGCCGGGTATAATGACCTGACGTTTCCTTTTCCATACGATAACAAGACGCTGATGGCTGCGCTACGCTTGGAAGCGGAAATTGTATTCCGACTTACCTCCGCAAGCTCGGACGACAAAGAATCTCTAGCCGTGCAAAGCAGGCTCTTGCCTCTGGCTTGGCGAGTTGAGAATGCTTTGTACAGTGACCCTGAGTTTCAGAACTATAAGTTGCATACAGAGTGGAGCGAGGGCACTGCGCGGTATACCGAGCGAGAGCTGGCGAGATTAGCGGCGACGTCTGGGCGCTACGAGCCGACACCCTCCTTTGTACAGATGTTTCCAGCATCAAATTATTCGACCGTCTGGCGTGAAGAATACGGGGACATGCGTATGCTCAACCCTATTCGCTTCGTCGGCGAAGGCGTGCGGGGTCGTGTCATGTTCTATTTTCTAGGCATGGGCAAGGCGTACGCGTTAGACCACATGAACCCCCAATGGCGAGCTTCATATAGAAACGCAAGCCTTGATGACTTGCTGCAGCAAGCATCAACAGTACTCTCGCAATAAGGGCCGCTTTTCCATCCATCGTTACTTTGAGGCCCGGACGCACAGTTCGATGAGGGACTGGTTGGTCCTCATACACCATTCGTTAGCCCAACAAAATGCGGACATAGCCTTAGCAGCCGCAGCATACGCTTGGACCTTCCTCTTGCGAGGTAGATGGAACGCAAAAGGGGTAAACGGGGTATCGGAAATCTTAGATAACTAGACTTCCGATTCGGATAACACGCATGTGCGAACAAGTCCCAGTAGGGTATTTCACTTTTCCCCGCTCTGTAACTCTACCCTCGGTTTTCTTGACCCCCTGCGCACGCCGCAAGTACACTAGATGATTCAGAAAGGTGCCGAGGAAGCGGCCGACGGCTCACGCAATCCGAAAGAGCCGGGGCGGTTTCCTTGTGCCTTCATGGAGTGCGGGAGCCGGGCTCCCACATTTGCGTTCGGCACGAATCGGCACGCCAAAAAGCGGCATCCGGGCTGCCGCACTCCAGACTCTTAAGGGGGAAAGCTTTGCCAAAGCGTACTTTTCAACCGCGGAGACGACGCCGCTCAAAAACGCACGGGTTCCGCTCGCGCATGAAGACCAAGGGTGGGCGCAAAGTCCTTGCGGCTCGCCGCAAGAAGGGACGTCATCGCCTCACGCCTGAGTAACGGCGGGGCGCCTGCGAAGGGCCTGACCTTTCCACGCCGATCCCGCCTGGTGCAGCGCGGCGATTTTGACCGCGTTTACCGGGCCGGGAAACGTTTTACCAGCAGCCACTTCACCGTCTTCGTTCGCTCCAACGAACTTGCCCTGAACCGTTTCGGCTTCAGCATAAAGAAGGCATTAGGCGGCGCGGTGGTGCGCAACCGCATCCGGCGGCGATTGCGCGAAATGGTGCGCTGTCACCAGCAGGAGATACCCGCGGGATGGGACATCGTCATTCATCCGAAGAGTTCGCTGGCCAGGGCGCCGTTTGCGGCGCTTGCGGACGACTTCGTGCGTCTGCTGAAGAAGCTGTGAACTCCGAACCCGGCTCCAGGCGGCGTTCCGCAGGCGTGCGTGCGGCTCTACTTGCGCTCGATTTCTACAAGTCCTATCTGTCGGTCTTGTTTGCCGGCACTTGCCGCTACGAACCCACCTGTTCACGTTATGCCTATGAAGCGATCGAGCGTTTTGGGGTGGCGCGCGGCGCGTGGATCGGCACAAAACGGCTGCTACGTTGTCATCCTTTGTCACGACGATTTGGATACGACCCGGTTCCGGAGAAATGGGAAGAGATGCGAAGCGATGCCTCGGAGAAGAATCTCAAATCGGACCTGACTGAAGACCGGCCACGACATGCGGAGGTGCGCTCATGAGCACGCCGCCGCTGCAGCAGTTTCCGCCGCTCGGGCCGAATAAGAACAAGTTCTCGCCAGAGCTGCGCATCCTTGTAGCTTCCCTGCTTTCCATGGTTGTGATTCTTCTATGGGCAAAATTTTTTGCACCGAAGCCGCCTGCGCGGCCCGAGCAGCTGAGCAACCCGGCGGCAAGTGCCCCGGCGACTCCGGGTGCGCCGGCCACTGCGGGCCAAAACGCCTCTGCCACGCCTTCAGCGGCAACGGCAACGCCGGCCCCTGCCACGAACGTCTCCGCAGTCGGCGATTCGCAGGAGCGCACCATCGTCGTGGAAAACGCCCTCTACCGTGTGGAATTTTCGAATCGCGGCGCAGTGGTGAAAAGCTGGCAACTCAAGAAATACAAGGACGACGCAAAGCCGCAGCGCACCCTGGACCTGGTGCACGCACATTCTGGCGAATTGACCGGTGGCTGGCCGTTCTCCCTTGTTCTTGAAGATCCGCAACTTGAAAAGGCGGCGAACACGGGCCTGTACACGATTTCCTCAGACAGTCCTTCGCTGACCGCTCCGGCCGACGTGACCTTCACCTGGAGCGATGGCCATCTCGAAGTGACGAAGAGATTTCGCTTCGATCATTCCTATGTGGTCGACGTCGAAACCAGGGCAAATTACAACGGCTTGCATGTCCTCGCCGGCCTTGCCTGGCGCGGCGGCTTTGGCGACATTACCGTTACAAATCCCGCTCCCATCACACAGATTCAAACCTTTTACAGCGAGAGCGGAAAGCTGACCTCGATCGGTTACAAGAAGCTCGACGGTCCGGAAAAGTGGGGCAACATCTGGCAGGGCGGAAAGACCTACGCAGGGATCGAGGATCGCTACTTCGCCGCCGTTTTTCTGCCGCCGAGCGATTCTCCCTCTGTGGCACTGGAAACGCGCTACTGGAAGGTATGGGACACCATCACGACCAATGGCAAGGAGGAATCCGAAGCCGTACCTGAAGTGGCCGCGGCGAGCACGTCCGAGCCCATGGTCATGCGCGTCTTCGTTGGCCCCAAGGATTACGACCTGCTGAAAGCGATGCATCCGCCGATGCAAGCGCTTGTGAATTTCGGCATGCTCGAGTTTCTCGCCGATCCCATCTTCCACGGCCTGAAATGGCTGCACGAATACATCCCCAACTGGGGCTGGGCCATTGTGGTTCTTACGATCGTTATCAACATGGTTCTGTTCCCGCTGCGCATTTCGAGCTACAAGAGCAGCCTGAAGATGCAGCGCGTGGCCCCCGAGATCCGGCAGATCCAGGAAAAGTACAAGAAGTACAAAATGAACGACCCGCGCAAGGCCGAGCAGAACAAGGAAATCATGGCCGTTTACTCGCGCGAGGGAATCAACCCCGTGGGCGGCTGCCTGCCTTCGCTGCTGCAGATGCCCATCTGGTTTGCATTGTGGCGTGCGTTGCAGGGAACGATCGAATTGCGCCACGCGCCCTGGTTCGGCTGGATCACCGACCTTTCGGCGAAGGATCCTTATTATGTCCTTCCGTTTTTGATGGGCTTATCGATGTACCTGGCAACAAAGATGACGCCCATGCCCGCGAGTGACCCGCAACAGGCGCAAATGATGAAGATCATGCCCATCGGCATGGCAGGAATGTTCCTGATAATCCCTTATCCGAGCGGGCTGGCGGTGTATATTCTTACTAGCGGACTGATCAACGTCTTGCAGCAGTGGTACCTGAACCGGACTCACCCTCTTCCCGCCCCAGCCAAGCCTTCGCGCGCTAAGAAATAAGCGCTGGCAGGTTGCAAAGAGACGGCGGCGCCGCAACCGGGAGTTAAATGACAAAGCAACTTGTTCGCGAGGGGAAACTCGACCGCGAAGCCGCCGCGGAGACTCTGCGCGACTTCCTCGACAGGATCCTGCGCGCTGGGAAGTTTGAGCTTACCGTGAAAGTCCGCGCCGTTCCGCCTTCCGACCAAACAGAAGAAGGCGAGGCGGAGGTTTTCGCGGATATCGATGGCAAAGATAAGGAGATTTTGATTGCGCGTGGCGGAGAAGTATTAAAGGCCCTGGAGCACCTGGCGTTTCGCGCGCTTGGCCTGGAGCCGAGCTTCCACGAGAAGATTCATCTCGATTGTGGCGGCTATCGCGCACTCCGGTTTGAGGAGTTGCGCATGACCGCTCGTGTGGCCGCCGAACGCGTTCTTGCCTCGAGGCAGCCTTTCCAGTTGAATGCCATGTCCTCCCGCGAACGGCGCATCGTGCACCTCGCTTTGAAAGACATGCCCGGCGTTCGCACCGAAAGTGTGGGCACGGGCGAAGAGCGCCACATCGTCATCCACCCCGTCTCCGAAGCGAAGCGCTGACGTCCGGCGGCAGCCCCGCTGCCCGCCAGTTCGCACCCAAGGTTACTGCCGCACCCAGCCCTGGCGGATTGCTTTTCCGTCCGCGGAAAGCCGGACTCGGTAGGTAAATGCAGCGGCCCGGTCGCGACGTACTTGCGGGAAACGCTTGTCGGAGAACTCGACGACAGCGTCGTCGCCTTCCTTGTGAAATTGCGTAACAGGGAAGCGCGCAAACCACAACACCTTCTGAACCTCCGGCAGTTGCCGGGCAGCGTCAATATATTCATTCGGCGCCGCATCCGGATAGTATGTGTGCGTAAGGGCTTCCGCTTGCGCCGCATTCTTGTTGAAGAGCGTATCGCTCAGATCCATGCGCACCTCGTATACCCCCCTTGGGGCACGCACCAGCCCGTCCCAATGCCATAGCGACGGCGGTAACGGGAGGGCCCCGATGGCCTGAACATCCAACCCCTGTTGTGCGGCGAACTGCTTCACGCCCGCGAAGGCCACGTGATGCGCCACTGCGGCCACGAGAAGGTAGGCAATCCCCAGCGCGAGCCCGGCCCGATTCCAGGTTTCATAGCCGATCCGGTGCCCCATGCCGCGCGCGGCCGGAAGGAAAAAAAGGACCGTGAACATCACTGTGGCCACAAGAATCGCCGCATTCGAAATCGGCGCGCCAACCGCAAGCCCGATCCTCGAAATCAGAAGGGGCACAGGCGTAAAGATGGCCCACAAAACAATGGCACGCCATTGCGTGCGTTCCGGCTCTTCATACGTCCAGGCCAGCAATTGCGGAATGAGCAAAATCCCCGTAAACGTAAAGTCCACAATGAACAGAATGTCCCACGCGGGGCGCGACCACTCGAGCGGTGACCAGATCATGGTCCCGAAAGTGGTCAGCAGATCGAGGGCGATATGACTCAGAATTCCCACTGCGTAGAGTCCGGTCAGCATCAGGAAAGAAGGCGCTTCCCATTTTCTCGAGCGTGCGATGGCCCCTGTGAGTGCCGCCAGAATCACCGACCAAATCGGCAGCAGAAGCAGCGAGTGCGTGATGCTTCGGTGCCAGGTGATCATGAGGAGCGTGTTGCTTGAAAACATGTCGCGGAACACATCGGAGTCCGGGAAGACAGCGCCCAGCATCACGGCCCAGGTCGCCAGTCGCCTTGTTCCCATTGACGTTACCGGGAACAAGTCGCGCCCCCCGAAAGCAGCTTTGCTGATTAACGCTCCCGCAATTCCGTGGGTAATGGTGTCCATGAATCTGTATTCCGAGCGGCTCCCTAGAGGACCTTCAGCAACGGCGAGGTCTTCTTTACCACGCGGCCGATGCGCGCGGCCTTTATACCGTGCGTCTCGAAGCAATCGAACGCTGTCTTTTCCGCTTCGGGCGCAATGGCGATCAGCAAGCCGCCGGACGTTTGCGGGTCGTAGCAGATGGCCCGGTAATCCTCCGGAACGCCGTCAGCGAAGCCCACGCAATCACCAAGAAAATTGCGGTTGTTCTTGAGTCCACCCGGAATCAGTCCTTCCTGCACTGCTTCGAGCGCCCCCGGCAACAGCGGCAAGGATCGATGATGGATCTCGAGAGAGACGGGAGCTGTACCCGAGGCAGAATCGCCTAAGGCCATTTCCCGCGCATGGCCCAGCAATCCGAAGCCGGTGATATCCGTAACGGCGTGGATAGATCGAGGGCCACAGCGGCTTTCCACTTCGTGGAGTGCTTCCGCCGCCGTCCGGTTGAGCTGCGCCATCGAAACGGTGGCGGCTTCGAGCGATTCCCTCGCCGCGCGCTCCTTCTTCAGTGCCGTCGAGATGACTCCCGTGCCGAGAGATTTCGTCAGGAGAAGGGTGTCATTGGTCTGCGCGCCGACATTTCTCCAAATTTGATGCGGATTTACGGTTCCCGTCACTGCGTAGCCGAACTGAATGTCTTCGTTGCGGATCGAATGTCCGCCGATCACCGTGCAATGGGCCTCTTTCATCTTGTCCAGGCCACCGCGAATGATTTGCTCGAGAATCGCGGGGTCCCCGTTTTCCGGAAAGCCGACGAGCGACAGCGAGGAAACCGGCCGCCCACCCATCGCGTAAACGTCGCTCAGGGAATTGGCAGCCGCAATCTGGCCAAAGGTGAAGGGATCATCTACGATCGGTGTAAAGAAGTCGACCGTCTGCACGAGCGCCAAACCTTCCGCGATCAGATACACCCCCGCGTCGTCGTTGGTATCGAACCCAACGAGCACTTTCGGATCATTCGGCAACGGCAGGCGCCGCAAGATGGAGTCCAGAGTCCCGGGACTCAGCTTCGCCGCTCAACCAGCTGCCTTGACCATCGCCGTAAGCTTCACGGAAGGGGTCAAGCCACACCTCACTGTACTGCACCACGATTATAACGATGCCACGCCTTTGCTGCTCGTTGCGGAGGACGTGATGGAGTCAACCGCCAAAACTACGGGACAATGGATAGAAAAAGAAACACGGCGAAAATGACGAGATGCACGATTCCCTGAAGAACCGTCGTCCGCCCCGTTCCAAGTGTAAGCACGCTGACAAGAAGGGTGAGCGCCAGTAATACGGTCTCTTTCGGACTGATGCCGAGAGTCAGGGGTTTGTGCAGCAGAATGGAGACCGTGGCGACGGCGGGAATCGTAAGCCCGATACTGGCCAAAACCGAGCCCAGTGCCAAATTCATGCTGGTCTGCAATCGGTTCGCGCGCGAGGCACGGAACGCCGCAAGTCCCTCCGGCAACAAGACGAGGCCCGCAATGAGGATGCCTACGACCGCCTTTGGCGCTCCGGCTTTCTCGACGCCAAGCTCCATGATCGGCGTCAGCGCTTTGGCGAGGGCCACAACGGACACGAGCGACACGAGCAACAGCGCTCCGCTCAGCAGAGCAATCTTGTTCGGCGGGGGCGGCGCGTGCGTCCCTTCTTCACCGCCGCCGACCGGAAGAAAGTAGTCGCGGTGGCGTACCGTCTGCACAAAAAGGAACGATCCATAGAGAACCAGGGAAACGATAGCCACGAAGATGAGTTGCGCCGGGCTGAACGTCGGCCCTTCCGTTGTGGTCGTCAGGTTCGGGAAGATCAACGTCAGCGTCGTCAGGGCAATGAGGACCACCAATGCCGCATTGGCTCCCTGGAGCTGAAACGCCTGCTCGCGGTGACGCATGCCGCCCGCGAGAAGACATAATCCCACGATGCCGTTGCATACAATCATGACCGCCGCAAACACCGTGTCGCGCGCCAGGCCAGACTTCTCTGCCCCTCCGGCGACCATCATCGATACGATCAGCGCCACTTCGATGATGGTCACGGCCAAGGCAAGAACCAGGGTGCCGAACGGTTCACCGACTCGGTGAGCCACGACTTCCGCGTGGTACACGGCGGCGAATACAGTAGCGATAAGCGCAAATGCTTCCGCTGCCGCGAGCGGTCCTCCGGATCCGAATACAGCCTGAAGTCCCAACACGATACAGGCCACGAGCGGCCAGGTCCATGCCCACCACGGAATACGGTTTGCAGCCATTTGAAACCCCTTCTGTCCCGAGCGCACAATAATACAACCTCTTACTTCCGCGTTTGACCTCAGGTCACGACTCTGGCCATCCGGACAACTTGCTATCGCGAGGGTTAAAGTGGTCTGATGAATGAAATGCCTTGGGACTTCTGGTTGATCTTTGTTGTTCTCGGCGTCGTAATTCCCTGGCGCGGCCACGTCCGTTTGAAACGTCTCCTGACGCTGCCCTTTGTCGACACGAAAGAGAAACTCGTCCTCTACGCAACCACGATCTGTGTTCAGTGGATTCTGGCTGGGGTCGTTGCCTGGCGTTCCTTTGCTCGAGGATTGACGTTTGCCGGCCTTGGGCTCGGGCATCGCACAACGGCGGGCATTCTGCTGTGGAGTCTTGTCGGGAGCCTCTTTTTCGGTGTTTTTCAGTGGTCCAATCTTCGTCGCGTCGGGCGTATGACGGGGCCGGTCGCGGACCGAATGCGCAGCCTCGCCGAGAGGTTGCTACCACGATCGGCGGTTGAATTTGCCCCGTACGTGGCATTGGCGATAACGGCGGGCGTTTGCGAGGAGTTCTTGTATCGCGGCTTCGTGATAGGCGCCCTTGCAAGTACGGGCATCTCACGTTGGACCGTTGTTGCGATCAGCTCGGTACTGTTTGGGTTGGCGCACACGTACCAGGGGCGAAGCGGTGTTTTCGGAACGACGTTGCTCGGCTTGCTTTTCGGTACCGCTCGTCTTCACGTGCAAAGTCTCATGCCCGCAATGGCGTGGCACGCGGCTGTGGATGTGGTGGCTGGAATCGCAGGGCCACGGTACCTGCTTTCGCGTCAAGATTGGCGATAACTTATTTAATATCATAAATTTACAGGATATTTACTTTCATGATAACGAATACGGATAAGCCACTCTCCGGTGATACGATCCGCCACGCGCTCGGCGAGTTTCAGATCCACGTTTCTGATGAACAAGTCTTTTTGATTCAGAAATATACACAAATTCTAAAGCGCTGGAATGAGAAACTCAACCTGACCGCGATTCGGGATCCGCTAGAAATACTATATCGTCATTTCTGTGAATCCATGTACGCAGGCGTGGCCGTGCCGGTCGAATTCGGTCGGCTCGCCGACATTGGGTCCGGCGCCGGATTTCCGGGCATTCCACTGAAGATTTTTCGCCCCGAGCTCGAGCTTTTCCTGGTGGAGTCAAACATCAAGAAGGGTACGTTCTTGGCGGAAACCATTCGTGAGCTTGAACTTAAGAACGCGCGGGTGCTGATCAGCCGCTACGAGGAGCTCTCGGAAGAGCTGGCCCCACTCGACTTTGTTTGTTCCCGAGCCGTGGGCGAGTTCGGACCTTTCCTTGAATGGGCCGCTTCCGAACGTCTGTCGGCGCGCCGAACTTTACTCTGGATCGGCGGCCGCGACCTTGAGGAAGCTCGCAAGTCTTCGCTCTGGGAGTGGCAGGAGCCCATCGCCGTACCTCAATCGCTCCGCCGGTATCTCCTCGTCGGAGACAAGAAGGACAAAAGGTCGGCCTGACGACAAAGCGCCGACAGAAGGCGCTCTTCCTTTAGGTGCGCTTCCTTTTCTCGATGAAAATAGATTCTTGTGGTTCCACGTGGAACTACAATGATTCGGATGGGGTTCCAACTGAACTTCACGGTTCACATCGGGACCGTCAACAACGTTCCACATGGAACGATCTTCGCTTCCGGGGCAAGAGATCCATGTTCCACGTGGAACCTCAGCGCATATTTCAAGAGACGATCAAGAAAAGGCGACTTCGTTCCACGTGGAACGGCGATTGTCTCTCAACGCGCATTTTCGATTTTGCAAATCGAAACTCTTCGATGCAAAATGTTCCTTGTGGAACCTTCTGCACACGCTGGCTTTTACACTCTGCCTCCCTAAGTCTTTCTACAAGAATTGACTACGGGGTCATGTTTCACGTGGAACAAAATAGAATCCACAGAAAATCCGCAGCCTGGGCCCCTGTTTCACGTGAAACAACTTGCTTCCCCTTTTGGCTTTTGCTATTTTCTTTTTGTTTGGAGTGTCTTCTTGGCCCGGGTCATTGCTGTTGCCAATCAAAAGGGCGGAGTCGGAAAGACTACCACTGCAGTCAACCTCGCCGCTTGCCTCGCCGCTGCGGAGCAACCCACCCTACTCATCGATTGCGACTCCCAGGCAAACGCGACTGCTGCCATCGGCTTTACCAAGGATCCCTCGCGTCGCACAACGTACCATGCATTGATTATGGGTGAGCCGTTCGACAAGATTGTGCAGAAAACGCAGGTCGAAGGTCTGGACGTCTTGCCTGCCGACAAGAACCTCGCTGGTGCAGCGGTCGAGCTTGTCACTACAGAAAACCGCGAATACAAGCTCCAGGAGTTTCTGCAGCCTTTGCGGGACCGCTACAAATTCATCGTTCTTGATTGCCCTCCTGCTCTCGATCTCTTAACCATCAACGCTTTGGTTGCAGCAGACGCCGTTATGGTCCCGATTCAGTGCGAATACTTGGCTCTCGAAGGTGTGTCGGAGCTGCTCGATACCTTGATGCGCATCCGTCGGCAACTCAACCCGAAGCTCGAGATCGAAGGAATTCTGCTGACGATGTATGACGAACGCACAACGCTCTCGCGCCAGGTTGCTACCGACCTGAGGAGTTTCTTTGGTGGACAGGTATTCCAGAGCTTGATTCCACGCAACGTGCGCCTTGCCGAAGCTCCAAGCTTTGGTAAGCCTATTATTTTCTATGATATTCATAGTAAGGGTGCAGAGGGCTACACACAGCTTGCGCAGGAGGTGATTGCTAATGCCGAGAAACGCGTTGGGGCGGGGGCTCGGAGCGCTCATTCGGGAGCCTGAACCACAAATTCCGACGCCGCCTGAAGAGAGTATTCCGGCACCACAAGTCATCAGCGTGCCGGCGTCGGACGGATCGGCGGCGGCGACCGCACCGGCAATGAGTCCTACTCCGTCTGGACCGCTGCAAATCGACATTGATCTCATCGAACCGAGCCCGTACCAGCCTCGGACACGCTTTCGCGAAGAGGCGCTCGATGAACTGGCGCGCTCGATTCAATCGAGCGGCATCATTCAGCCTCTTGTTGTACGCCCGGTCGGGAAGCGCTACCAGCTGATTGCTGGAGAACGGCGCTGGCGCGCGGCACAGCGCGCGGGATTGCAGACCGTATCGGCAATTGTGCGCCAGGTCCCCGATGAGCTGGCACTTGAAATGACGCTGGTTGAAAACATTCAGCGCGAGGACCTCAACGCCATAGAGCAGGCGCGGGCGTTCGAACGGCTGATGGATGAGTTCAATGCAACGCAGGAAGCCGTGGCAGAACGCACGGGAAAAGACCGCGCCACAGTGGCAAACGCGATTCGTTTGCTGAAACTCGAGCCAACCATCCAGGATTGGATTGAAGAAGGAAAACTAACGGCAGGCCACGGTCGCGCGTTGCTGGCCGTGCCCGATTCGCAAATGCGCATGCGCTATGCGCAACGTGCCGCACGCGGTGGACTTACGGTCCGGCAAATCGAGCGATTGGCTTCCCGGCGGTCCCGGGGAGCGAAGAATCTGACGGAAACGCAGGTGGATCCCAACATTCGAGAAGCGCTCGAAGAGTTGCAACGCCATTTGGGAACCAAGGTGCATTTGCGGCAAAAGACAAAGATCCGTCCCGGACAGCTTGTGCTGGAGTTTTATGACGACGCGCAGTTGATGGGAATCTACGATCGCCTGATGAAGTGAAGATCGAAGATAGGCCACGGTTCTTCGCGCGTTGCTGCACTATCGTTCAGGAATTGCATTCGACAACTCGGCTGCCGAGCGGCGTTGACAACTTTCGCCCGCACGCTAAATTGGTGATGTCACCTCTGGGGGTATTCTCATGGCATGGAAGTGGCCTGGAGCATCAAAAAACGGGGCCGGCGAAGAGTGGACCGGTTTCATTGATCGAGGTGTTTCGCTCGAAGGCACCCTTACTCTCACCGGAACGTTCCGGATCGATGGACACGTGAAGGGAAATATCATTTCTGAGCAGACGGTCGTGCTCGGAGAGAACGCCAAGGTTGAGGGACAGATTGAAGGGAATCGTGTCGTCATTGCAGGGCGTTTCGACGGTGTGATCTTCGCAAAAGGCCGGGTCGAGATTCAGCCGAAGGGTGTCGTCACAGGTGAGGTCCACTCTCCTTGCATGGTCATCGATCCGGGGGGAATCTTCGATGGCCGCTGCCACATGCTGGCATCTTCCGATGCCGCGGCAGGCGTGACGATCCCCGTTCACGCCATGAGCCAGGTGAGTTGAGGCCCGGAGCGCACCGTCTCACAAGCAAATAGGGAATATCGGTTCGTGCTGACAAGAGACGCGATCTCGCTTGCTTGTCCCGTCTAGGATTTCAGGGCGAGAGGGGCAGTCGACAGAGTAGCATTTCTCGCCTCTCGAAGACCTGCGTCTATATTCGGCTGCCAGTCGAGATGAGGAACTTTGGAACTGTTCGCCTTCTCGTAGCATTTTAGCGCTTCATCCGGCCGATTCAGTTTCTTTAAATACAGACGACCCGCAGCAATATAGGCGAGGATGGACGGTTTTTCGGCGGCGTGTGCATCGGCGAGCCGCTCATATTCCGTTGCCGCTCTCTCGAGGTGGCCCTGGGCTTCGAGCATGCGGGCGATTTCAAGCCAGGTCGTTGCGGGCAATTTGTCTCCGCCAGCGTTCGAATAGGACTCGAATTCCCGCCAGGCGGATTCGGAATCCTGCGCTTTCAGGTTAAATTGACAGAGTTGTATAGTAACTTGTAAGTAATAAGATATACCGTTTCGGCGCCATTGGACCTGCTGCAGCATTTCGAGCGCGTTCAGGGCCCCGGGCTTCTGATTTAGGTAATTTACGAGGATAGTGGCAGCCTCATCGAAATTCGCTTTTTCCAGTGCGTCCCCGGCGCGGACAATTTCTGGGTCCGCAGACCATCCAACCTTGGATTCAATCGTGTCGAAGGCCTTTTGTTCGAGCCCCGAGACCTTGAGGCCGTAGGCTGCTGCCATCCCGAAAAGGAACCCGCCGAGATGGGCCCAATGCGCCACGGGCGAGCCAACCCCAAGCGCCGATCCATAGAAGTAGGCAGACGCTTTGAAGCGGAAACGCAGGAAAAGAGCGAAGAGAGCCATATCAATTTTCAGCTTCGGGAAGCGCACGAGAAACGCTCCCATGAGCGCAGCCACTGCTCCCGAAGCGCCGACGAGGCTGCGCACTTAGTTGACAGTGTTTTCCGCGGCGTCTATCGTTCGAAGAGGTGTCACAAGAGGCGCAAAGCGATGAAAATTCTGGTGATTGGGGGCGGCGGACGCGAGCACGCACTGGTGTGGAAGCTCCGGGAGAGCGCGAACGCGGAAAGGGTCTGGTGCGCGCCAGGGAACGGCGGGATCGCCGGTGAAGCAGAGTGTATCGCGGCCGATGCCGGCGACGTCGGTGGTCTTGTCTCGTTGGCAGAGAGAATTGCGCCTGATTTGACTGTCGTTGGACCGGAGTTGCCCTTGGTCAACGGTCTTGTGGATGCGTTTGAACAGCGGAAGTGGGCGATTGTGGGCCCCGCCCGGAAGGCGGCGCAACTGGAAGGCAGCAAGGTTTTCAGTAAGGAGTTCCTCGAGCGTCACGAGATCCCGACGGCGGCTATGTATGGCGCTTACGATTCGCCAGGGGGAGCGTACGGCGCGCTGTGCGAGGTCGATTGGCCGGTGGTGATCAAGGCGGACGGGCTCTGCGCGGGAAAAGGCGTTTTGGTAGCGCCAAATCCGGATGCGGCCACCGATTTTATCGAGCGCGTGATGGAGAAGCGCGAACTCGGCGAAGGTGGAACACGCGTTATGTTCGAGGAAGCTCTCGACGGGGAAGAGTTGTCTTTTATCCTGCTTACCGATGGGGAGCGCTACGCGTCTTTGGTGCCCACACGCGATCACAAGCGTGTGTTCGATAACAACGAAGGGCCCAATACGGGGGGAATGGGTGCGTACTCCTCGGATGAACTGCTGCCAGCAGGCTTGCGCCAGGTCATTACCAGGACCATCGTGGAGCCAACCATGAAGGGAATTGCCGCGGACGGCATTCCTTACCAGGGCTTCCTCTATGTTGGGCTGATGCTGACAAAGGAAGGACCGAAGGTGCTGGAGTTTAATTGCCGTTTGGGCGACCCCGAAACGCAAGCGATTGCCGCACGCATGAATTTTGATCTGGCCGAAGTGTTGAGCGATGTGGCAGCCGGAAAACTGCAGCCCGAAAAGCTGAAATGGAAACCAGGGGCGAGCGCTTGCGTGGTCCTGGCCTCCGGCGGATACCCCGGGAAATTCGAGAGCGGCAAGGAGATTCATGGATTGGAAGACGCCGCCAAAATCTCTGATGTGAAGGTGCTACACGCGGGGACAAAACTCCTGGGCGGGAAGATCGTCACGAGCGGAGGACGAGTTCTCGGAGTGACGGCCACGGGCAATTCATTGGACGCAGCGTTGCAGAAGGCCTATCGGGCTGCGGAGAAGATTCGCTTTGATGGCATGCACTACCGGCGCGATATCGGCCGTCATGGACGGCAGAGCACGGCTGCCGGAGATTGAGGCGCAGGAATCGTTCTACATTCCCGGTGTTGATGGCGGCGTTTCCGGTGAGGGCGGCGTGGGCTCGGGAACTGTGACCGGAAGCGGTTCGAGGGGAATGGGCGGCGGGGTAATGACCGCAGCCGGCGCCATCATTTTCTGCTGCCAGTAGGAAACCGCCACGCCGCGTTGCCAAAAACGGGGAATCAAGAGCAGGAACAGAACGATCTGAACCAGAAGGAAGGCGCCCAGTACGCTCTCTGGCGCCACAAGTTTTTCCCAAGCCCAGAGCCCACCGACAAGCACAATTGCGGCGATAATCGTTATCGCAACGTAGTTGGCTAGCAGACCGAACAGGCTGCGGAAGGTGTGCCGGAGTCCTGCCCAAATCGACTTGCGCACCGCGCGCTGATCTTTCAGGACGATATCGACCTCAGCCAGATCGAACCAGATGCGTAATGCGGTCATGATGAGAAAAATCACGGCGAGACTGGCCATGTGCATCCGAAAGGGGAGAACTTCGTTGGTGCTCTCGCTGACCTTCTTTAGAAGCACGCTCTGAAGGCCAAAGAGGGCTCCGGCAACGATGGCCATCACGATGCCGGCAATGATCATGAGGCGGAGGAAGCGCCAGAGGTTACGGCCGCAGGCACGGAAGAAATCTTCGCGCAGAAGGCGCTCGCCGGAAGCGTAGCCCTCAAAGACTCCGGGCAGAAACAGTGCTGTGGCAAGGAGGAAGATAAACGCAAAGTAGATAGCGGGCATGGTCTTTGCGGACATCGGCCCGAACTCTGGCCGGGCAAATAGCTCGAACAGGGTGGCCAGGTGAAAGCCGTGGACAAGCTTGTCAGCGGCTAGGCTGTGATCGAGAACGGCGTGAGCGCTTCTGCGAAAGGCACCGGTGCCAAACTCCGCGAGAGTCAGGTTCAGCAGCCAGAACCAGACAATGTAACGCTTGTTGCCGGCCACCATTGCCAAACCACTACTCAGTAGTCCTTTGTTTTCACTCATCCGTCGTGTCCTCGAGTTCTAGACTCCCCACCAGGCAAGAGCCTGGCCCATCCATTGCGTGACAAACAGCCAGTAGGTGGACAGCTTGTACGTCGGCTTGCGATTTGCCTTGACGAGGTAACTGTTGTTGAAGTCGTTGCGGTCGATCTGTATGGTGTGATCGGGATCCAGTTCCGCGGAAACAACCTTGGCCTTTTTCTGATAGGTGAAACGCGTCCATCGGCTCTGACCATCCCAATGCTCGCGAATGGTCTCTCCGTTATCGAACTTGATCTCGACCGCGACCGGCATGACGAAGTCTTCTTTGCGGTGAATCCAGACCGTGGACTGGTAGACCCTCTCGTCCTTGCCGCCTTTCTTCGCGTCCTTCTTGTCCTTCTTTTTTACGTACCAATCCGTAGGGAAGGAATCGACCTTGCTCACTTCGTAGTCCAGTACCTCTGAACCGTATACCGCCTGATCAAAGTACCAACGCAGGTTCTTGCCGGAGACTTCCTCGATGGTTTTCAGAAAGTCTTCCTTGGTCGGATGGGTGAAGCGGTACTTCATGAAGTACACGTGCATGGCCTTTTGCATGGTGTCTTCGCCGATGATGCCTTCAAGGGTAAGGAGCACGCTGGCGGTCTTGCCATACGTAATGCCGCCATAGGAGTTGTAACTGTAGTAGTCGTAGGCCTTCTGTGCCATGGGATCAAGATCCGCGACACCGATGTAGCTCATTCTTTGCTCCTCGCGTTCCCCAAGCGTGATGCCAGCAAGGTCAATGACCGAAGTGTTCTTGCCAAGCATGGAGTCCAGAACCTTCACTTCGGTGTAGCTATTGATACCCTCGTCCATCCACGCGTCTTCGAATTCGTTGGTGGCGACCATGCCATACCAGTATTGGTGGCCAAATTCATGTTCGAGGACGATCTCGACTAAGCGGAAACCGTTCGGTGCAAACCAACTCGTGTCTCCGGTGATAAACGTAGGGTATTCCATTCCGCCAGCGGCGGAGTCCGGTTCGGGATCGACCACCGTCAGCGTCTTGTAGGGATAAGGCCCGTACCATTTCTCGAAGCGGTCGAGTGTCTCGCGGATGGCGCGTTCATGGCGGTCGGCCTGATCCCAGTGAGCTGGTTGCATGAGGAAGCGCAGCTTCACAGGGCCCATCTGCGACGGATAGACACTCTCGCGCACCTTGAAGCGCGGGCTGGCGGTCCATGCGAAATCGTGAATGTCGTCGCCGTGGTAGGTGACGGTCTTCGTTCCATCGGCGTTATCCACGCTGCTCAATTGAACACCGCTGGCGCCAATCACCTGGTTTTGCGGCAAGGTGATTTTTACGTCGTACACGCCAAAATCGGCAAAGAACTCCGTGGCGGCGTGGTATTGGTGGCAGTTCCACGCGCCGTGCCACCACACGCCCACTTTCGGAAACCATTGCCCGCCCAGAAGGAAATCGCGCTTCCAACCGGAGCGCGCTTGTGTCAGGGGCATCTGGTCGTGGAAGACGATTTTGAACTGGACGTAGGAGCCTGCGGGAATCGGTTTGGCAACGCGCAGGTCAATAACGGTCTTGTCGTCCCTGTTGTCGTCATCGGGAGCGACGTACCGGAGTTGCGAGGTCAAATCGCCTTGCCCCACAACCTCGATGCTCTTGATCTCTTCCGAACCGTACTCCTCGGATTTCCATTTGTCGTAAGAAGTGTCGCGGTTGCCATCGCGCTTGGCTTCGCGTACCCAGGTGGCGTTCGGTTGAAAGGCATTCTGGTAAAGATGAAACGGAAAGTGGTCGAGCGATTGTCCGGTCAGATTGTGATAGGTGAGGGTTTCTGTGGCGTCGATGGTGTGTTTGGCGGCATCGTACTTGGCGTCGATTTCGTAATGCACGACGCGCTCCGACATGGGCGCAGGCGAGTTGATGGCCAGCGTCGTATCTGGGATTACCAAAGCGGAGCCGCCGGACGAAGGAGTTACGATGTCGGCGGCTTTCTCGGAGGTTGAGACTTGGCGAGCGGCCGAAGCGATTTTGGACGCGGATTTCTGGCCCACCAGGGCGATCGCCCCCACGGCAATCACGGTAACAAGCATTTTCGATCGAGTGTGCATGCTAAAGACCTCACCGGACAAACTACGGCCAGAATCATAGTCCAGGATTCAGATTTTGGCGATCAGGGTAGCCGACTCCCGCGGAATGGTACGCCAAGGCATGCCTATTTGTTTCAACAAGTTTGATGATGTAAGAAATCAGTGGTCGACGTCGGGCTTGCGCATCAGCGTCGGCGCGTCCGCCGGACGGTCCTTGTCCTGAGCTCGCTGCACCTTCTCCCGGGGTTCTTGCGGAGGAACGATCCAATCGAAGCCGCCATTCTCGCCTATTTCCGCTTCCACGAAATGGCCGTTCCCGGCGACGAAAGGCAGGGCGGCGCGGAGGAAGTCGGCGGCATCCTGCATCGTGACTTTGCTGGCCTGACCGCGGTCGATGTGTTCCGCAACCTTGTTAAACCGAACATCGGACGAGCGCAACTGCGCGATGTGCGGATCGTTCGCCTGGATCATGCCGGCAAGGGGAACATCCTGCGCCGAAGCGGGGAAACTTACTTCGACTAACGTCTTAGCCTGATGTTTTTCCGGGGGATAGAGCTGTGTGAAGCGCGGCCGCAAGAGGCTCGTCTGCAAGAAGTCGCCGGTCGAATTGACAATCTTCTGCTCGGCGCGATAGTCGATCACCCAGACTTCCGCGCCGTACCCTTGGGGCGCGTAGCCGATCAGCACGATTTGCAAGAGGGGCTCGTCGGGCTTGAGGTCGATCTTGTGATGGAGTTGGGCCACCAAGGGCCTGAGTTTCTCGAGAAAGCCAACACCGATCACCTCCAGATCCGCCTCTCCGGAGCCTGGCGGTCTGTAGGCGCCCGCTGTCATGCGGACTTCGCCGATGTTTTTGTCGAGACGGATGGGCAGGGGTTGGGCAGGGACCTGCCACTCCGAGGCGCCAAAAAACACGGCGACGTGAGAAGAGCCGATGGCGGCCACACGGGGAGGGACGGATTTGGCCTCAAGAGGACGGTCGATCGCGGCGAAGGCGATGCCATCATTGGCGACATGAATGATGACCCGCCCGCCGGCAAGGTTGGCCACAATCTCGTCCTCTTGTGCCGCAGCAGGGATCATGGCAAGAGTAAGGACGGAGAGGAGTGATAGGAGGATCCTCGTTCGCATGGATGACTTCCCGGGCGCACTGGCGCGCCGCCAAACCACGAAAGTAGCATACTCTGTTGTGCGCGCGCGTGCAGGGGTGCAGGGGATGCTTGCGGTTCTCGGCCAACGCGCGATTGGGTAAAATAGGGATTGGAGCAGGGGGACGATTGAACTATGGGACTGCGTAAACTGAGTAGTCTGAGGCACAAGGGGAAGAGACTGACCGAAATCCTCGAAGAACACGATCGCTTCTGGAAAGGTGCCGGGGTCCGCGCAGACCTGACGGGAGCGGATCTTTCCGGCGCAGACTTGAGCAAAGTGAACTTGGCGGGAGCGATCCTGCGGAATGTTAACCTGGAGGGAAGCGACCTGCGAGGCGCCCGGCTTCCGGGAGCGGACTTTGCCGGGGCGCGCCTGCGCAAGGCCGATCTCCGAAACACGGACATGACCGAAGCGAGCCTGGCCGGGGCCGATTTGACCGAGGCGCAGGCCAGCGGTGTGGAGTTCTTCCGCTGCGATCTGACCAACGCGAATTTTCATAAGGCGCTGTTGAGAAATGCGAACTTCCGGGATGCGCACGTGGATGGGGCCAAATTTACGGGCGCGGACATGGGCATCGCCATTCTGCGAGAGACGGACATCGGCAAAGCCGACCTCTCCGGCGTGGACCTTTCGACCACTCTGATGCCGCCGGGATTTGGAGTGAAGAAGCAGGGCGCATAGGCGCAGGACCAAGACGCACACGCAGTAAGCCGCGGGCCAGAGACTTGGCCCTCCGCCACAACGTACCCAGACGAGGATGGAAAAAGGGAGCGGCGCGTGTTAGCCTCACGCGAAGTCCACTTGCGAAGGTAACTTTGGCTACAACTTCAACACAACTGGATCTGCCGGGCCTCCGTGAGCGCGTCATGGACGTGCTGCGCGGACTGCTCGAAGAACTGGGCAGCCACGGCGCTCTTGAAGCGTTGTCGCCTGCGTCCAACCTCGATCGCGATTTGGGGTTGGGCAGCCTCGAACGCGTGGAGCTTCTGACGCGGCTGGAGTCGGCGTTTGAGGTGCGTTTGCCAGACACGCTGGCGGCGGAGGCAAACACTCCCGAAGAGCTGATGGAGGCCATTCGGAACGCGCCGGGAGTCACCGCAACGGACGAGGAGGAGGCATCTGCCTTGCGAGCCAGCGTGGCGACAGGCAGGATACAGGAAGAGACCGCCGAGTCGGTCGCGCAAACGGCGGAAACGCTGCTCGAAGTCATCCGCTACCGCGGCGTCCACGATGCAAACCGCACGCATTTAATCATCACCGAAGACGGCGATGCGACCGACCATGCGCATACGCTGACGTTTGGCGAGTTGTCCACCGCCGGGCAGAAGTGCGCGGAGGAATTGGCGAGGCGAGGCGTGCAGGCGGGCGGGCGCGTTGCGTTGATGCTGCCGACTTCGCGACATTTTTTCATCTGTTACGCGGGTATTCTTTTGGCGGGCGCCGTGCCGGTGCCGATCTATCCGCCGTTTCGCGCGGATCGAATCGAAGAATATGCCGAACGGCAGGCAGCCATTTTGAACAATGCGGGAGTGTGCCTGCTGCTCACGTTCCGTCGCGCGGAGGCCGTCGCGAAACTGCTCAAGCCGCGCGTCAAATCGCTGCTCGGCGTTGTGGACGCGGAGAAGTTGCTGGACGATGCGGAGAAAGAGCCGCCGCCCGCGCCGGGCGCGCTGCCCGCGTTTATTAGCGGAAGCCGCGTGCGCAAGAGCAGCGATATCGCATTGCTCCAGTACACGTCCGGTTCGACGGGCGATCCGAAGGGCGTGACCCTCACGCACGCGAATCTGCTGGCAAACATGCGGTCGATCGCAGAAGCGGTGCAGATGGGTCCGAATGACGTGGGAGTGAGCTGGCTGCCGCTGTACCACGACATGGGGCTCATCGGAGCCTGGCTGACTCTGCTGTTACATGGCGTTCCGCTCGTGGTGATGTCGCCGCTTGCCTTCCTGACGCGGCCGGAACGCTGGCTGCAAGCGGTCTCCAAATACAAGGGAACGATCGGGGCGGCGCCGAATTTTGCCTACGAGCTGTGTGTCAGAAAGATTTCGGACAACGCCATGGAAGGTGTGGACCTGAGTTCGTGGCGGGCGGCTTTGAATGGCGCGGAGCCGGTCAACCCGGAGACGCTGGAACGCTTTACAAACCGCTTTGTGAAATACGGCTTTAAGCCGGGGGCAATGCTGCCTGTGTACGGATTGGCGGAAGCGTCGCTGGGGGTCACGTTTCCGCCGCTTTACCGCGGGCCAAGGGTCGATCGTGTGGAACGGGAGAGTTTCACAACGCAAGGACGGGCGGTGCCTGCAGCGGCAGCTGACGAGAATGCCATCTCGTTTGTGTCTTCCGGAGTGGCGCTGCCCCGGCATGAGGTCCTCATCGCAGACGAGGCGGGAAATCCGTTGCCGGAGCGGGTGGAGGGATTTTTGTGGTTCCGCGGCGCTTCCGCAACCAGTGGTTATTACAGGAACGAAGCGGCCACCGAGAAGCTGTTTGCCGGCGGCCCGTCCTGCGCGGAAGGTGAATATCCCTGGGTGAATTCGGGGGATCGTGCGTACCAGGCCGAAGGCGAAATCTACATTACCGGGCGCGTGAAAGACATCATCATCAAGGGTGGACGAAATCTCTATCCGCATGAAGTGGAAGAGCTGGCCTCGCGCGTGGACGGAATTCGGAAGGGGTGTGTGGTCGCGTTTGGATTAAAGGGCGAAGATACGGGAACCGAGAAGCTTGTCATTGTTGCGGAATCGCGAGAAGAGGATCGGGGAAAGCGCGCGGCGATCGTGGCCGGTATTAATGATGAGGTGTCGCGAGGATTGGGACTGCCACCCGATCGCGTGGAGTTGATCCGGCCGGGCAGCATTCCAAAAACGTCCAGCGGAAAATTGCGCCGCGAGGAGACCAAGCAGCTTTACCTGGCCGGAACGCTCTCGGTTGCCAAGCCTCCGGCGTGGGTGCAGATTGCGAGGCTCGGGACGGGCTCTTACCTGCAGGGCAGCGTGCGAGCCGTTTTGAACGGGGTCCGCACCGGGCTAGAAAAAATCTACGGCTTGTATTTTCTGGTGGTTTTTGTTTTGTGGATTATTCCGGCGTGCGCGATCGTGCGGTTGTACAAAGATCATCGAGCAGCCGGCCGCTACACTTCCAAGGCGCTCAAGCTGCTCTTTGCCCTGGCGGGGATTCGCGTAAAGGTCATCGGCAAGGAGTACATGGACACGCCGGGGGCAAAGGTCTACGCGTCAAACCATGCCAGCTATTTCGATGTGCTCCCGCTGATGATGGGACTCGGCGTGCCATACCGCTTCGTAGCCAAGGGCGAAGTGAACGACATGATTTTCATCGGAACATTCCTCAACAGGATGGGGCATTTGTCCTTCAACAGGCACGATGCAAACTCGCGGCTGCGCCAAGTAGACGAGATTGAAGAGTTGTTGAGGCTGGGCGATTCGGTGTTTGTGTTCCCGGAGGGAACGTTTACGCCCGAAGAGGGCGTCCGGCCATTTCAACTGGGAGCCTTCCGCAGCGCAGCCGCGACCGGCGCTCCGATCATCCCTGTGTCGCTCGCGGGGACAAGAAGGTTCTTGCGTGATAGAACGATCTTGCCCCGGCCAACGACTGTGACCATCACGCTTTCTCCACCGATCTATCCCGGGCACGTATCGCCAAACGGGGAACCGAGCCAGTTGCGTGAAGTGGTGCGATTGCGCGACCTGGCGCGCGAAGCGATTGCTCGGCATTCGGGAGAGCCGCTGCTGTAGCCTGCCGCAGGCCCCGCAAAAGGCGCTCGCCGTACGCTGCAAGCTCTCATTGATGTGACAAGGTGTAAATCACGGTGATGTGTGTGTCGATCTCGACGGGCTGCCCGTCGAGGATCGTCGGTTGATAGCGCCACTGCCGCACGGCGGCCAGCGCGGACGAGATGAAAAGCGGATCGCCGGTAAGAACTTCAAGCGATTCGATGGAGCCACTCGTCGAGATGATTGCGTGAAGCTCGACGCGGCCTTCGCGGCGAAGCTGGATTCCGAGCGCCGGATAGACAGGCTCAACGCGATGGACGAGCTTCGCAGCGATCACAGGTTCGCTGACCTTCACCGGAGTGGAAGGGTGAGAATGCGTAAGGGGCGGTGGCGGTTCGCGGCGTGAGTCCGTCGATGGCAAGCCGGGGATGGAGGGGCTGTCGGGAACACCGGGGATCTCGGGACCATCAGGTCCGGCTGTGTTGTCAACAGGGCCTGGATCATCATGGGTGACGATATTCGGAGGAATGGACGGAGGTGCACAAAAACGGCAGATATTCTGACGGCCGCCCGGAGGGCGAGTTGGCGTTGGCGGGTGTGGGTGACCGCCCGGAGAGTAAGGAATGGGAGGAACAACAACGACGCCGGCAGCTATGTTTTCGCCCTTGGTGAAAAGTGGAAATATGACCAGGACGGCGACAATCAGAATCTGCACAACGATCGAAATCAGGAGCGCGCGCTGCCTGTTGCGGCGCACCCGGGCCTCTTGAGCCGAATCACCTTCGACGAGGCAGTCGCAGAGAAAACCTGAACGTTCTTCGGGAACGGGAGCAACGGCCATCACACACACCTCCGGAAATCTCCCCTTGGGCTTTCTGAATTTGCGGCACCAGCCTCCTCAGGTTGTCATCAGGAGACTGGCGCCGCTCTCGCAGGGATGTAAGGTGCGCGCGTCCTCTGCAGCGTTTGACACCAGGGATGGACACAAGTTCCCCGGCTAATCGAAACGCATTAGGGGCGAAAAGGCCTAGGGAATCGAACTAGCGAACGAAATACGAAGCAATTGCCTTTCAAGTGCATCTCGAGGGAACCCCCTGGCATCCAAACACTCAGAAGAACTTCGGAGGAGGATCAGATGGACAGGCATATTCCGGAAGTTGTCGGGATACGCCGCACGGGCTGGGCGGCCTTGGAGCGCGACCCGCAGCAGGACGTTGTGGAGTTTCACTGCCCGCACTGCGGCGCCAAGGGCCAGAAGAAGGCAAGGCGAGAGCGTGCCGAGTATCGCTTCACCGACGGGTTTTTGCAGGACCTACAGGGCGAGGGCGTGCAGTGCCACTATTGCAAACAGTCCATGCGGGTCGTACCGGTGGTGATGCTGCACGATCAGGATGAAGTGAAGAGGTTCGAGGCCATTTTTTCCGAGGAAGTGGAAGTAGCGGCATCTTAAACAAAGCGGTATACCTAGGTGAACGGGGCGCTTCAGGTTGGGCGCCCCGTTTTTTCTTTTAGAGGAATCGTGAAATCTGACGGCGAAACTATCGCCAATCGCGGTGGCAGTGCTCAAGACGCTCATACGCCTCATGGCGTTCGTACGCCCAGTGGCGCGCCTCCGGGCTGTACGGGCCGAACTGTTCCACGGCCTCTTGATAGCGCAAGTTCGTGTAGGCCACCCGCCGGTTGCAGTCGTCCCAGGCATTGGCTTTCGCCGCCGGGGCGCCTGCAAACAGGAGGAAGCCACCGAGAGCCAGGGAAGCGAGCGCGGCCTTACCGAGAATCGAACGGAACCACAGAGCGGGAACTTTCATAAGAGCCTCCAGGGAACGGGCCCGGGCTGGCTTCGGGAAGACGTTCTGAGGAATCAAACACCTGTTTAAAGCAAAAGTTCCCTGCGGTACACCGGCGGGACTTACGAGCAAGGCGGGAGAGGGTGCCGGGTGTGCGCTGCAACCTCCTTTGGGGGTTGGTCAGGTAAGAGGGAAGTTCAGTGATGGTCGAAGTCGTGGTCGTGATCGTGCTAAATTCAGTATGCCTGTAAGAAAGGGTCCACCTTCATGTGGTACTTCTCGAGCCCGGTGCGTATCAGGTTGAACGCATCCTCGACCGTGTCCGCAAACTGAAGCAGGTTGTACTCGCCCTGACTGATGGTGCCCCAGCGGACCATGCCCTTCAGATTGAGGACATCGTTCCAGTATTTGCGGCCATAGATCAGGATCAATGTGTGCTTGGGCATTTTCCCGGTCTGCGAAAGGGTCATCATCTCCCATAACTCGTCCATGGTGCCGAATCCTCCGGGAAAGACGATCAGTGCCTTGGCGATTTGAGCGAACCAGAGTTTACGCATGAAGAAGTAGTGAAAATTGAAACTCAGCTCCGGACTGATATAAGGATTCGCAAACTGCTCGTGCGGGAGCTCAATGGAAAGTCCAATCGATTTGCCGCCCGCTTCGTAAGCGCCGCGATTGGCAGCCTCCATGATTCCGGGCCCGCCGCCGGAGCAGACCACAAAGCGTCGTGGACGCGGGCCGAGGGACAACGCCCAGCCGGTCAGCCTGTGAGAAAGCTGTCGGGCTTCCTCGTAATAGCGGGACATTTCGAGGGCGCTTTTTGCGGCACGCAGTGCGTGACTGTGTTGCTTCAGTTTGTCCTTGGTCATCCTGCCGGTCTTGGTCTGTTTCATCCGCGTGTACCTTGCGGAGGCGGTTTCATGCGATTCGATGCGTGCGGAGCCGAACATCACGACGGTATCTCCGATGCCTTCCTTCTTGAGCTGCGCGAGAGGGTGAATGTATTCCGCGAGGATGCGGATCGGACGGGCTGGAGTGCTTTCCATGAACTCCCGGTTCTCGTGAGGAGCTTTCGGTGCGTGTTGAGGCTTGAGTCGTCTGCCGTCCGTCATCTGCGGTCTCCAAAGGAAGCGAGTTACGATTGTAGGCAGAGCCTATGCTCGCGGCAACGTCTTTAGGCCGGAATGCGTCGAAAGGAATACACGGGGGAAGGCTGGTTCTTGAGATTGAGCGGCAACAAATTGAGGGAGAGTGCGCGTAGCACGGCGCTGACCCTGGGAGTTTGTGCTATGCCGCTGCTGGTTTGCGCACAAGCCCCCGACGGGCCGATGACGCCGCAGCCCGGCACGGCCGTCCAGAAAGCGCCTGCAGAAATCAAGGTGCGCACGCTGCTGGTAAATACTCCGGTGACGGTGAGAAACGAAAAAGGCGAGATGGTTAACACGCTCGAGAAAGCCGACTTCCACGTTACCGACAATGGTGTACAACAGATCATCACCCACTTTACGCTTGGGGGGGACCCGGTGTCGCTCGTGGTGGTCGTCGAAGCGAGCGATCGCATTGCTCCCATCCTTCCTCAGATCCGCAAAACAGGTATTTTGATTTCGCAAACCGTGGTGGGACCAACAGGCGAAGGTGCGGTGATCGCGTACGACGATGAAGTGAATGTCCTGCAGGATTTCACCAGCAGTCCCGATGACATGGAAAAAGCGATGTCGCAGCTGAAGGAGGGCTACTCTGGCGCGAGATTGTTTGACGCCATGTCCAAAGCGGTCGAATTGCTGGCCTCGCGGCCAGAGGTATCCGCCACGGATTTGGGTAAGCGTCGCGTGATGCTGGTGATCGGCGAGGCGCACGACAAAGGAAGCGAGGACAAGCTGGGAGAAGTGCTGAGGCGGGCGCAACTGGCGAACATCACGATTTATACCGTGGGAATTTCGGGATTGCGCGCGGACTTGCAGAAGAAGCCGAACCCCCAACCGGTGCCGAAAGCCACCCCGGACGGTATCGTGGGCATGCCGGGGCCGCCCGGAGTTGTACAAACACCGAGTAACGATCCGAGCGTGGCAGGCGGAGCAAATCTCATCGGGCTGGCGGTATGGGTCGTCACGCACGTGAAGGACAAGGTAACGTCCCGCCAATTGGAAATTGCATCGGCGGCCACTGGCGGCGAGCACGTATCAACGTGGAAGAACTGGTCGATCCAAAATGCAATCGATGAGATCGGCGGAGAGCTGCATTCGCAGTATACGCTGTCTTACACACCGGGCGGCAATGTCAGCGATGGCTACCACGAGATCAAGGTAACAATAGACCGCAAGGACCTGACGGTGCGCGCGCGGCCCGGATACTACATCGAGCCACCGGAGAGTTGATCGTCGGACGATTCGCCCGCTTCCCCTTCGTCAGGGCACGTCACAAAATCTCCCTAGGCGATTTGTTGCCAGAACGCGGACTCCTTGGAAGCGAGGAGCGCATCCTTGCGCGCGTTCCAGCGGAGGAAGTGCGACGTGCGCGTATGCGCTGCGTGGTGTTCCCGGCTGGCCCACACTTCGTGGAAGAGAAACGTGCCCGGCTGGTCGGCGCCGCGGTGCAGATCGTATTGCAAACAGCCTTCCTCCTTGCGCGTGGGGCCGACAAGAGCACGCAGTTCCGCTTCCAAAAGGAGCTGCTGGCCCTCCTTTGCGCGTAGCATGACGACGAGGGTTAATGCGCCCTTGGGTAATTTTGTGATTTTGGCGCCGTGGGACCTGCGGCTGGGGCGCCGCCTGGGGGACTTCTTCGCTTTATGTTTGGGCATGTCGGCGGGGATTGTACTCCAACTGGGTATAAGCGCAACGGGAATTGTGACGCTGGTTATTCATCTGATGCCGCGTGCCGCTATTTATCGGCGTTCTTGCGGCCGGCGTTCAGGCTGTCGAAATTCAGAAGGGTGTTCAGCACCAGAGAGTAGGTGTTCTCGGTTTCGCCGCGATAAATGGGTTCAATGGAGAACAGGATGACGTGCCCGCTGCCGTTGGGCACGTCGATTACGGCAGGATGTTGGGCGATATCGTTTCCGCCTTCGACCAACCCGGAAATGAGCAGGTCTTTGCTGTCGGCGTAGCGCAGAATGACCCGTGCCCGGCCAGTCGGGGGGATCACACGCGGGTTGTTGTCGAGTTGCTCCTCGGTAGGAGTGGGAAGTTCCCATTGTTCGCGCTCGGGCTCCTCGGGGATTTCGGCGGCGGGTCGGCCGATGACGAAGTCCGGATCGTCTTTTGTGCCGCGTCCTGTGGGCCGCGTATTGGCATCCGGTCCAAGGTGCCGACGACGCGAGCCCAGCAGGCTATTCACTGAGAAGATCGGGCCGTTGTCGCAATAGGCGGAGATCTTCTCGTCGTAGCCGTATGCGATGGGACTCGTGGCGTCGACCAGACGTGTGCCGACGATCGCGCCGACGATCTTCATCTTTTCGGAGCTGGCGGCGGTCACACCATTGGCCATGCCAAGGGAAAGTGCAAACTGGGAGGTGTCGGTTGCGGTGAGCAGCACCCCACCCCTGGCCACGAAACTCTGGAGTTTGGTTACGCCTTCCCAGCCCAAGCCGGGACGCATGTCCGGGGTGGAGTCGATCTTGCCAAGATTCGGTGTTTCCGGAGTATTCAACCACGGAAGAGGATTTCCCCAGGACATCGGCAGGCCATCGACGATATTTGTGAGGCCAGCATTCCAGCCCACAGGCGGGAATAGAATCACATCGTACCTGGCATTGAGGTCAGGAATTTTGGCCAGCGCCTGCGTGCTCAGGTAGTCATAAGGGACTTTCAGAATGTCCAGCGCAAGGCGCCACCAGCCTTCGGACTGCGTGCTGAGCCAGGTGTGGACGAGGGCGATACGAGGCCTACGGACCGGATGGGTCTTGACGCTGGGCGCTGAGGCCAGAGCAACGGCGCGCAAACCCAGGGATTTTGTGGAGGCATCGAGGTCGGAGCGGCTGACGCCTCGGATCAGAAAGGTGCCCCGCCCGAATTTCCGGTCAGCGACCCCGAATGGCTCTTCCGCAGCGTCGATGTTCGCGTCTTTCAAGCGATACCGAAGGGTGGCCAGCGCCGGTTCGGCGTGATTCTCGATGGCGAAGAGTGTGCCCTCGCCCTGGACGCCGCCCATGGCAGGAATTTCCCTGACGCGCTCCATCGGAACGGCGAGGACTTTCAGGTCCGTGATTCGCGCAACTTGTACGCCGAAGAGTTCACCGAAGGTCCACGCCGTATCATCGTAAGGAGTTTTCTGGGGATCGTCAGGGCTCCAATATTGGTAGTCGAGGAGCGCGTCGGCCACGCGGCTGTACGGCTGATCCATGCGAATCACATAGCTACCGGCGGGAAAACTGCGCGACGTGGGCGCGGCTGGTTTGGGCTTCTCTTCGTTCTCCGCAGGGTTGGCCGGCTTCTTTTCCTTCTTGACCGGCAAGGCCACGGTGAAGGCGCGCGTGGCGCGGAAGACTTCCACGTGTTGCTTGAACATGACTCGCAGAAGGTCTGCCTGGACGGTTGCGCGCGGGTCGTCTGAAGGCAAGACGTAAGCGGCTGGACCTTCTTCGTCTGGCTTTTGAATCGAGCGCTTGCTCTTCAGATAGAAATTCTTCAGGAAGAGCCGCTTGTTCTGTTCGAAGAAATGGAGTGAGGTGAGTAGTCCGGTTTCCTCATAGTTGTTGTTGTTGCGCTGGGACCACAGGGTTTTGGGAAGCGGCGGATTCGGGCGATACCAGGTGCGCGAATATTCGTCGGGCTCGAGCGTGCGTTCCCGGGTATCCGCTCCGCCATTTCCGAAAGTCTCGTAGAGGCGGCTGATACCGTTGTGCATCGCGGCGATGAACATCAGGTAGCCAGGCGACCAGGTGTCGAAATCGCCGTGCGTGAAGACGCCTGGCATGCCGAACTTGTTCATGTCCGCGACGTTGCGCGCGCCAATCATCTGCCATTCGTCCACGAGGATCGGATCGACCCAGGCGTTGTACGGGCCGTCGCCAACGGTGTTGTCGTAGAGATACGGCACCGATTCGTGCAGATCGTGAAGGACCTGCGCGTCCCAGCCGACATAGGTGTTCAGCACATTTTCGGTGAGTTTCAATGTGACGGCCATGGCGTCACGATTATTGTCGTGCACGACGTATTTGCCCCAGTAGACGAGCGGCGGATAGAAATCCTTGGGGTGGGCGAGGTGCCATTTGTAGAGATCGACCATGCGGTCACGACCATCCACTTCGACAACAGGAGTGATCAGCGTGATGACTCCGTCGCGGATGTCGCTGATATACGGGCTTTCGTCGACGGCCAGACGATAGGCAAGCTCCATCAATGCCGTGGGCGCGCCGGTTTCCACCGAGTGGATGGTCCCGGTGATGTAATAGACCGGAACCGCTTCGTCGACGAGCTTGTCGGCTTCCGCGTCATTCAATTGGATGGTGCGAGGATCAGCGAGCTTCGCCAATCGCTCGTGATTTTGTTCGAGGTCCTTGAGGTTGGCTTCCGAAGAGACGGCCACCGCAATCATCTCTCGGCCCTCTTCGGTTGTACCGATGGAGAAAACCTTCACGCGCGGCGTGGCCTTTTCGAGCAAGCGCATGTATCTGTACACGTCCTCGGCATAAGGGAGAATGCCTGGCGCGCCGGCAACATCCCCGAGGACCGCTTCCGGCGTGGGAACGTTCTTGTCGGCGGGAAGGTAATCGACAAGAGGCGAAGAGAAGTAGGGCTGGGTGGTGTATTTGTGAATCTTCGCGGTGTAAGCCTCGTCGACGGGCTGTTTCGGATCGCGCCCCGGTTGCGTATCGCCGTCGGCCAGCAGGATACCGCACGTCAGAAGGGCGGCAAAGGCGAAGGCGGCAACTCTCAGGTAGTGTGGACGACCCATGATGATCTCCTTGTGCCAGGCGAACCCGCGATTTTAGCGCACAATCCAACGCCAGTGGAAAAAGTCGCAAGGCTCACAAGAGAAGCTCGTCCTGCGTTACACGCTTTAGTGCGGCAAGAAGGCGATGCAAACGGGAGACGGAATATTGTCCGCCAAAGAAACCTGTGTAAGAGCCCCTGTGCCCGGGTCGATGCGAAAGACGGCAATGGTATTGGAGTTCTGGTTCTCCGCGAGAAGAAACTGCCCCGACGGATCGATGGTTATGTGGCGAGGCTCCTTGCCACCGGTGGGGAAAAGGCCCGCTTGCGTGAGGGAGCCATCCGCGGGGCTGACGGAGAAGACGGCGATGGTGTCGCTGCCCCTGTTGGAGGCGAACAGCCACTTGCCGTTGTCGTGCGTCAGGATTTCGGCGTCGTCGTTGCGGCCGACGAAGGTGGTGGGGAGAGTGGACAGAACCTGGAACTCAAAGAGTGTGCCCTTTGAGGGATCGTAGTTGAAGGCCGTCACGGTATTGCTGAGCTCACTGATGACGTAGACGTGTTTGCCATGGGGGGAGAACGCGACGTGGCGCGGCCCCGAACCTGCATGCAGTTTGGCAGCGGGTGGATCGTTCGGACTCAGCGTGCCCTTGGCGGCATCGAAACGATAGCTGAGAATCGCGTCCAAACCGAGGTCAGAGACGAAGACGAAGCGATTGTCCGGCGAAACCTGAACCCAATGGGCATGCGGCGCTTCCTGGCGCTGCTTGTTGGGGCCAAGCGAGCCGGCGTCTTTCACGTTGGCGGTGTGCTCGCCGAGCCTGCCGTCTCGAAGAATGGGAAAGACGACGACATTGCCGGAAGAATAGTTCGCGGCCAAAAGATATTTGCCGGTTTTGTCGAAAGAAAGATAGCAAGGATCGTCGCCAAGGGCGGAGAGCTGATTGAGCTGTGTGAGTTTGCCAGACCTGGCGTCGAGGGAGAAGGCGGTGATGGTGCTCTGCTTGCCGGCTTCGTTGGCGGCGTAAGCGAACTTTCCGCTGGGGTGAATGGCGACCCAGGAAGGATTCGGCGTTTCCGCGGCAACGCCTTTCTCTGTCAGCTTGCCCGTGGCGGAATCGAATTCAAATGTGTAGATGCCCTTGCTGCCGGTTTTTTCCGTGTAGGTGCCGACCAGAGCGAGGCGATGAGGATTGCCAGCAGGCTTGGGAGCGGCAGTGGTGAGGGTTAGAGCGAGAAGGGAGGTGCCGAAAACAAGAACGGCAAACGAGCGGCCTGTGATTTTCATGGAGTGTAGTGTAGCGCAGGGAGAGTCTTCGAGCCCCGCGGTTTCTTGTTCCCCATCAAAAATGGGGCGCCTAACTCGGGACAGGAACCGAGGACTCGCAAAAGGCGCTTGCCCTCGACTGAGGGGTTACTTCTTTTCCTCTTCGCCTTCTTCCTGCAGAACCGCGGCGGCGGCAACGGAATCATTATCTTCGAGGCGCAGCAGCCGGACTCCCTGTGTGGAGCGTCCCGCTTCGCGGATTTCGTTGGCGTGGACACGGATGACCTTGCCCTGCTCGGTGATGATCATGACGTCCGACTCTTCCGTGACCTGGAGCGTGGCGACGACGGAACCGTTGCGGTCTGTGGTCTTCATGTTCACGACACCCTTGCCGCCGCGCGAGGTGATGCGATATTCCGCGAGGGCGGTGCGCTTGCCGTAGCCCTTTTCGGCGACGGTGAGCATCAGCGTGGTCAGCGAATCCTTGATGTGCTCGTTTTCGAGCTCCTCGAGGTTCTGGCTGGTTTGCTTGTGCTCCTTGGCGATGATTTCGAAGTCAGGTTGGACCGCGTCCATGCTGACCACGTAGTCCTCCTTGGCCAGATCCATGCCGTTCACACCGCCAGCATTGCGGCCCATCGGACGCACCTCGGTTTCACGGAACAGAATGGCCTGACCGTCGTGGCTGGCGAGGAAGATCATCTGCTTGCCGTCGGTAAGCTTCGCCCCGATGAGTTCGTCCTTGTCCTCCAGGTTGATGGCGATGATGCCCGTGGAGCGCGGATTCGAGAATTCGGTGAGCGCGGACTTTTTCACGGTGCCGTTCTTGGTCGCGAGGAACACGAAGCGGCCCTCTTCTTCGAGATTTGTAGCTGCGACGAGAGCGGTGAGCTTCTCGTCTTCCTGGAACTTCACGAGGCTCGAGATGGGCTTGCCGCGCGTGGCAGCGGCCGCCTCCGGAAGTTCGTATACCTTCAACCAGTACACACGTCCCTTGGACGTGAAGAGCAGGATGTAACTGTGCGCGGAAGCGACAAACAGGTACTCAACGAAATCCTCTTCCTTGGTTTTTGCCCCGATACGCCCCTTCCCGCCGCGGGACTGGTGCCGGTAGGTTTCAACCGGGGTGCGCTTGATGTAGCCGGCATGGCTCACAGTGATGAGCATGTCGGTGTCGGCGATCAGGTCTTCGAGCTTGATCTCGTCCACCTTATCGACGATCTGCGTGCGGCGGTCGTCGCCATAGGTTTTGTGGATCTCTTTCAGCTCGGCAATGATGACGCTCTTGAGTTTCTTCTCGCTTGCGATAATCTCTTCGAGCTCGGCAATCCTTTCCCGGATGGACTTCAATTCCTTGAGGATTTCGTCGATGGAAAGTTGCGTCAGACGGTGCAGTTGCAGTTCGAGGATGGCGTCAATCTGCATGTAGGACAGGCCGAGGCCCGCGCCGCGTCCCGCAGCTTCGATTTCCGGTGCGCCGGCAAACTTGTACTTGCGGCCATCGAGCTTCACGCCCGCGATTTTCCTGGACTTGCCGTCTTCGGAGATCGTGACGTCCTGCTCGGTGAAATATTTGTGGAGGTTCTCCTTGGCATCGGCCCGGCTGGCGCTGCCCCGGATGACGCGGATCACGGTGTCCAGGTGGTCGAGGGCGACCTGGTAGCCGACCAAAATGTGCTCGCGCTCGCGGGCCTTGCGCAATTCGTAGCGAGAACGGCGCAGGACCACATCACGGCGATGATCGATAAACAACCGGATGAACTCGAGAAGACCCATTTCGCGCGGCTGGCCGCCGACAATGGCGAGCAGGATCATGCCGAACGATTCCTGCATCTGGGTGTGCTTGAAAAGATTGTTCAGGATGAGCTGCGATTCTTCGTCGCGCTTCAGCTCGATGACGATGCGCATTCCTTCACGATCGCTTTCGTCACGCACGTCGGAAATGCCCTCAATCTTCTTATTGGAGACGAGGTCGGCGATGCGCTCAATGAGGCGCGCTTTGTTGACCTGGTAGGGAATCTCGGTGATGACGATATTTTCGCGGCCCTTGGCGACCTCTTCGATGGACGCCTTGGCGCGCATGGTGAAGCTGCCACGGCCGGTCTTGTAGGCCTGCTCGATGCCTTCGCGGCCGGCGATGTAGCCACCTGTGGGCAGGTCCGGACCGGGGATATACTTCATGACTTCCTTCAGCGTGATCTCCGGCTTTTCGATCATGGCGACCGTGGCGTCAATCACTTCGCGCAGATTGTGCGGCGGAATGTTGGTGGCCATGCCGACCGCGATACCGCTGGCGCCATTCACGAGAAGATTGGGAACGCGGGTCGGAAGAACCGTGGGCTCTTTCTCGGTTTCGTCGAAGTTGGGAATGAAGTCAACGGTCTCTTTTTCGATGTCCGCGAGGAGTTCCTCGGAAAGTTGGGAGAGGCGGGCCTCGGTGTACCGCATGGCCGCGGGCATGTCGCCATCGACGGAGCCGAAATTGCCCTGGCCGTCGACAAGCGGGTAGCGCATGTTGAAGTCCTGCGCCATGCGCACGAGCGCGTCGTAGACGGGCGCATCGCCGTGCGGGTGATATTTGCCGAGGACTTCGCCGACGATCTTGGCACATTTGCGGTACGGCTTTGTGGAAGTGAGGCCCAGCTCGTACATGCCGAACAGAATACGGCGATGGACAGGTTTTAGTCCGTCTCGGACGTCAGGAAGCGCGCGCCCGATGATTACGCTCATCGAATAGTCGAGATAGGACTTCTTCATCTCGCTCTCGATGTCGACTGGAATCAGGATTGACTGGTTCTGTTCGTCGGCCATGTGTCCTCGTAATTCGTGAAAAGTTCAAATCCCCTTCGATACGCGCTCGAGCACGTAGGCTTTCACTGTGTCGAAGGCGTCGGCCGCGTTCGGGAAACGCCGCGGCCCGAAATGGGCTTCCATCTGCCGCAAGAAGGCCTGGCGGCTGCCTTCGCTTTCGAAGGTGACCGCCACGCCTTTTTCGTTGTCCGGCGTTGCCGTGGGGGTAGCGCGAAATTCGCTCACGCTCAATCCGCGCAGCCCCGGCAATGTCGTCCAGCCCAACTGGTAGATCATCGCCGGCTCAAATATCCAGGTTCACCACGTCGAGGGCATTCTCCTCGATGAACTTGCGGCGGTCCTCGACGTTTTCGCCCATCAGGGTGGTGAAGATCTTCTCGGCCTCGACCACGTCCTCGAGCTTCACCTGAAGCAGGGTGCGGGATTCCGCATTCATCGTGGTTTCCCAAAGCTGCGCGGGATTCATTTCGCCGAGGCCCTTGAACCGGGTGATGGTGAAATCCTTCTTGGCATCTTCCATCACGTAGCCGAGAACATCACTTGCCTTTTCCTTGGTGGCCTTGTTGCCATTTCGCGTGATGACGAAGGGCGGCTTGTTGTAGTCGTCAATCTGCTTGGCGAGCGCGCGCAAGCGCTTGTATTCCGCCGTCGAGGCCAGCGCCCAATTGATCTTCTGGTTGCCGGGTGCTCCAAACTGAATCTCGTACAAACTGTGCTCTTCGTCGAAGGTAATTTTCCCTTCGAGCTTCAGTTTGGCCTTGTCGACTTCCTTGAGGAGTTTTTCGAGAGACTTCTTGTCTTCGAAGTCGGTTTTCTTGTCCAGACCGCTTTCGGCAAGGACCTCGACGAGCCCCGCGTCCTTGAGGCGCCGCGCCAACTTCGCTTCGAGAGCGGCGTATTCCTGAACGTTGAGCAGGAATGTGGTAAGGCCGGCTCCCTGAAGACTGACCCCTTCCTTGCCCTTCACCACATGGTCTTCGGTGGCGCGCTTCATCAGTTCGCGTGCGAAATCGCGTTCATCGCGGATGTAGCGCTCGCTCTTGCCGCGTTTGACGCGGTAGAGCGGCGGCTGGGCGATGAAGAT
>Ga0187782_10000073_pt1 | contig 53693 bp, 53 predicted proteins | sample 0715_SJ02_MP15_2_FD_132454 | JGI IMG/M metagenome (GOLD analysis project Ga0187782, IMG submission 132454) | Tropical peat soil microbial communities from peatlands in Department of Meta, Colombia - 0715_SJ02_MP15_20_MG | ecosystem: Environmental > Terrestrial > Soil > Wetlands > Peat | place... | reverse complement strand
CGTAGAATCCGTGACACGGCGACAGGCATCCGACAGGGATGAGTCCGCCATCCGCGCTCAATCCAGAAAGGCCCGGTGGACCGGCCTCACCGGCCGGCCCCGCGGGTCCTGTTGCGCCCTGAGATCCGGCGGAACCGGTCGCCCCCATGGGGCCCTGCGGACCCGTCGGACCGGTGCACCCGAACGACGGCAGCAGCGCGCACAACCCGAAAGCGATGCGGAATGACCGAGGCATGACCGTCCCTTCCCGAAATTCAAATCAACCTCACCGCACTCCAACACTGTAACCAAGCGGAGTCCAGTGCAAAGATCGCGTGCTAACGCAGAGTTCTCGCGGCCATTGGGTCATCAGGATTTCGCTCCTGTTTCATGCTCGACCACTGCACACCGGCCCACTTGTCCGCGATCTTGCGTCCGCTACCCTTTTCGACCCATGAGACCGGGCCGTCCCGAGGCTGGCTCAATGAATGCGTGCATCGGGACAGGACATCCACAGTCTTCGGTATCGCCTTGAGTGAACCGCGATCGCTCCACTGCTACGAGTACATCGAACGGTCTTACGAGAACGTACGCGGCCTGTTGCACAAGGATGCGACCAAGCTTTTGCAACGAGCCACGTCCTCGGCAGCAACTCGATCTCAAGAGATCCTCGCGAGCTTGCATTTGCACGTCGCCGGAATCGAAATCGGCGTCGACGTGCGGGTGTTCGTGCAGCGTATTCGCGAACAGAACGCGGCGTCCGGCGAGCTCGTGGCCACACGGCTCGAGCTGTCGTGGGAAGCGGCACACATGCCGGCCCTTTTTCCGGTGATGCTCGCGGAAGTGACTGCGAGGCCCCTCTCACCGACCGAGACGCAGCTGGACGTCGATGGATGCTACTGGCCGCCGCTCGGTCCAATCGGCGCGATAATCGACGCCGTCGGCGGTCATCGGATCGCGGAGGCGACCGTGCACCGCTTTCTCACCGACCTCGCCGCGCAGATCCGGCATGAGCTGGCCCCGACGTAAAGAGCACATGCAGGCAGCCGGTCGGCTATCCTGGTCATGTCGATTGGGGAGGCATCATGAACATCGAAGAAATCCGGACCGAGCTGCTCGGTCAGCACGCCGACCTTCGACGAATGATCGAAGAGGTGCAGCGGTCAGTTCGGCAGATCCAGCAGGCGCAGAACGCCGAGCTCGACCGCGAGCTCCCGGCTCGCGTGCAGGCGCTTGCGCGCGCGCTCCGAGAGCACAACCTGCGCGAAGAGGAGCTGCTCGGCAACATCCTGCCGACGATCGACGCGTGGGGCTCGGTTCGCAAAGAAATCATGGAGGAGCAGCACGCCGAGCACGAGCAGTTCACCGCCGCGCTCGTCGCTTCGGAAACGTGGGGCGACCCGGCGCGCGGTCGAGAAACGTTGATGGCGACGCTGGCGCGTGTGCTCGAGCATATGGAGCGCGAGGAAAAAGCGTTCCTCAACGAGACCTTGCTTCGAGACGACAGCGTCGTCGCCGACCAATTCAGCGGCTGACGGGCTGCGCGGCGACGGCCCGTGCATTGCACGCCGTCCTCGTCATGGACGCTTCAGTTCCGATGACGCGCGAAGTGACGGTGGTGCCTCCCGGTCTGAGTCTCATCGCCGCCCATGCGGTCATGAAACGCAAACGAATTCGCCATCTGCCGGTGGTTCAAGCGGGGGCGCTGCTCGGCATCCTGTCCGATCGAGACGTGCTCGTGCGAGCCACGCAGCGCAAAGACGGTTCGCTCGACGTTCCCGACGATCCGGTCGCTGTCGCGATGGCTCCAGCGCCCATCGTGTGTGAGCCCACGACCTCGGTCGCCGAGCTCGCCCGGATCATGACGGAGCAAAAAATCGATGCGATTCCAGTCATGAATGGATCGCGGATGGTGGGGCTCGTGACCTCCACCGATCTGCTGCTTTTGCTCGTAGGTCGTCACGAAGCGCGGCCTCTGCCGTTCGAGTTTCGGGTCGTCGAAGAGGAAGAGGCGGCATGAGGCGAGCACCCGGGGCGACCAGCCCGTAGATCGGACGCGCTGGCTAAGCTTTCTCCTCGGCGGGTTCGCCGCGCGCGTTCTCGACGTCCGCCTGGCGCTGCCTGCGGGCCGCGCACACTTCGAACTCGCCCCCGTCGCAGTCGATCTTGCCGCATTCGAGGCACTTGTCGATCTCGGCCGGGCACTCATCGACGACAAGACGCTTCCATAGGTCCTTGGCCAGCTTGAACATCGCAGCCCACTCCTTTCGCGCCTCTTTCTTTACGCCGACCTTCTCGGCAGCCCCCCCAAGTCACCCTTGGTCACGCCGATAACCTCGTCGAGCTCTTCCTCGCGATGGTGCGTGCGCTCTCCTTCCTCGTCGAGGATCTTGCCCATCAACGCGCCGGCGGCAGCGCCGAGGACCATGCCCGCCACCGCGCCGGCTGGACCTCCCATGAGCCCAACGACCGCACCTACGACTTCGCCACCGATGGCCCCGGCCTCTCCTCCGTGCACGTGCGACGGCGGAACCTTCGTGTTCTCGGGCGCTTCGCTTTTGTCGTTGTGAAACAGCATGACGTAGCCTCCAGACTCCGCTGAAGCAATCGGGATGCCGTGCTTGCCGGCCGGGAAGATGGCGATCTTCACCCTCTCACGAGCGCTGGGGTGCGCCCAAGTGCAAATGATGCGTCTGCGCACGGCACGCGCGCCCCACGCGGTGCTCCCGACCTACTGCAGGCGAAACTCGATCGACCATCGCATCCGGACGCGGACCCGGTGCCCTGACTTCTTGGCGGGGTCGAAGCGGAAGCTGCGCACCGCTTCGAGCGCGGCCTTCTCCAAAGAGGCATTCGCGCTCTGAATGACCCGGGCCGTCTCGACCTGTCCCTCGGGACCGACGACCAGCTCCAGGCGCACGTCTCCTTCGATGCCGCCCGCGCGTGCGTGATCGGGGTAGATGGGCGCCCGGCCCTCGAGCCGACGGGCTCGGGTGTCGACGAAAGCCTCGGAAATCGGCGGCGCATCTCGGACGTCGGCGGCAGGAAGTGTGAGCGCCGTAGCCGAGACGCTCCCGTACGCGTCGGGAGCCATTCCGATCGCAATCGTGAAGTGCGGCATCGCGTTCGTCGCCAAGACGGGCGACGCCTGCGCAGGCGCATCCAGCGATGGCGACGACGGCTCGTGGCGATCGTGGCGCGCACCATGGCCCGGGCGTCTTCGTAGCACCCAACTGACGAACGGTGCCACCGATATGCGATGTGTCGCTCGGGAAATGGGTAGCATCATATTTCACGATCGTGTTACTTATGCCACTGACGTCGAGGGCAGACCCTCCACCCCCCGTCGCAACGGCGTCGTCTTCGGCGACCCCGGCCCCTACCGAGCAAGCGCCTCCTCCAGCGACTCCGCGCCCGGAGCCCTCCACCGGTCCTGCGCCCTCGCCTTCCGCCGCCCGAGACGACCTCTTCTCCCCCGACGTCGTCGAGCCCATCGGTGTCGTGGGGTGCAGTTGCTCTAGGCGCAGCAGGAGTCGGGGCTGCCGCGGCAGTCGGAGCGATCGTCTTCGGCATGCTCGCCCTGCAGAACAAGGCCGATTACGACAAGACTCCCGCGTACGCGAACACGGACAACGGCAACATTTGCCGCGTACTCGGACGGCTGCATCCCGCTGGCCCTGGCCGGCGGCATCACGAGCCTCGTCCTTTACCTCACGAGCCCTTCGCCATCTGGCGGCCCAACCGCCGCGAGGGCGCCGCACACGGCGGTCGTTTCGGTTGCCCCCATGCGGTTCGCGCGCGGAGGTGGCGCAGGCGCTGTCTTGCCTTTTTAGGACACTCCCACTGGCGAAAACCTGCCATGAGCTTCTCCCTTCGTTCACTCTGTACGGGCACCGCGCTGACGGTCCTTGCTTTTGCTTCGGGGCATTGCGACCTTTTGGTGGACCTCGATCGGGGAGAAGTCGACGGCGCCATCCCTGAAGGTTGCCCCATCTGCACCAACCTCCCATCACTGGCAATCCGCTCGTGTGCGCCGGCTTCGATGGGGGCGTGACGGGCCCGGCGGACACGTGCAAGGTCTTGTGCAGCTCCGCGCTTGTCTGTTCGATCGCCGGGCTCTCGGACGGGACGAACGCCGTCGACTGCTCGGCCAACTGCGCGTCGCCCGAGTACTGAGCCGCGTTGCTTCCGCGAGGCGCCACGGACGGCGAGTGATACCTTGCTCGCCATGAAGGACGCGCTGGTCCGCTTTGGCGTGGCGATGGATCGGTCTCTGCTCAGCGATTTCGACGCCATCGCGGAGGCGCGTGGCGTCACACGCTCCGAAGTCCTGCGCGACCTGGTGCGGGCGGAAGTTGCGCGCACGCAGATCGAGCGCGGGGTGCCCGCCGTCGGGACGCTGACGTTGGTCTACGACCACCACGTGCGGGAGCTCACCAAGCGGCTGACGGAGTTCCAACACCGTCTCGGCGACCACGTGCGCTCGACGCTTCACGTCCATCTCGACGCGCACCGATGCCTCGAGGTGATCGTCCTGCGCGGGCGCAGCGACGAGCTGAAACGCGTCGCCGAACGCCTGCTGGCGACGCGAGGGGTCACGCACGGCGGACTCGAACTGGTCGCCGTGGAGCCTCGCACCAATGCGCACCAACGCTCGGCGCATCGCTCCCGCCTCAGGCCCGCCGCGAGTTGAGACGCGGTCGCACGCGCTCGCGGGTTACGCCGTACCTCGGATCGACGCGCCCGCTGTGTCCGGCGTCATGACCAACCTCTCGCCCGCATGGCCGCCTCGACGCGGTCGGCGCGCGCACTGCTCCGGACGAATGAAACGGCGATGACCGACGCCAGCGAGCGCCACGCCGTCCGGCGGTCCACGCTCCAGGTCCGCGCGGCGCGCGCCTGCCGCATGCGCCGGGTCTCGTCGACGAGAATGTAAAGGTACCGATGCAGCAGAGCCAGGGTCGTGACGAGCGCACGAGGGACCCGCACACGCGCCATCACCCGCAGCAGGTCAGGAAAGGGCGTCGTGTGCGCCAGGAGCTGTACGGCGGCAACGCACGCCGTGCTCTTGAGCACGATGGCGCCGCACACGTCGAGACCGCGGCGCTGAAAAAGGGCGAGCAGCGCGACGCTCAGCACGAAAGGCTGAGCAATCGCCAATCGAGTGAGAAAGGCCCGGAGCGGAACACCGGCCGCCCGCGCGCCGAGCAAGATGGCAACGAGGACCAGCACGGTCCAGTACGCTCGCTCGACGGGGACGAACGCGATGGCCGTGACCAGAGCGAGCGCGGCAAGCAGCTTGAGCGACGCCGACGCTCGGTGAATCGGCGAATCCAGGTTCGCGTAGCTGCGCAGCCAGTGAGCGCGGCTCATGAGCGAGAGGCTTCGACCCTGCTTGGCGGGGAACGCCCGGCCTTGGGGGCAAGCAACAAACCGATGCCCAAACAGGCGACGAACACGATCGATGTGCCCGCAAGCGCCGCGATCGAGGTGCCAAGCCACGAGCCGTGCATTCCGGCGACGGTGTATCCGCCCAGCGGCGCATGCAGGGCCAGCCTCGCGCGAAGCGGTTCGATGCCAAGCCCCGCGACCACACGCTCGAGCCCGTCGGGCCACGTGCACGCGAAAGGGCTGACGAAGAGCGCGAGGGCCAGCGACGACGACAGGCCCAAAAGAACACCCGTCAGCGCCGTCGCGCCAGCTCCGGACGAAACGCGCCGCAATAGCTCAGGGCGAAGCCGCATCACCGTGGCCACCACGAGGCTCGCGATGAGAGCTTCGCCGAGTCCGATGACCGCGTGAACGCCCGCCATGGCTGACAAGACGACCCAGGGCGTCGAAATGCCCGAGAGGGTGAGCTCTCCGGCGCAGGCTGCGGCCGCCACGACGGTGGCGATCCAGGACCCGAAGGCAACGCCCGCGATCCCGCGAACGCCGGAGGGTCCGGCCCGGCCCACGACGGCTCGGTAGACCGTGAACCCGACGAGGGGATGCAAGACCGCCATGTTCAGCACGTTGGCTCCGAGCGCGAGCAAACCGCCGTCCCCGAAGACGAGACACTGCAGAATCAGCACAGCCGTCATGACGACGACGGCCGCCGACGGACCCACGAGCACTGCCGCGAGCACGCCTCCCACGAGATGCCCCGAAGTGCCGCCGGCGATCGGGAAGTTGATCATCTGTGCCGCAAACACGAACGCTGCCGTCACCCCGATCGTGGAGGCCCTGCGCGCCGAGAACCCTACGGGTGCGCGCGCGCATGCAGCGCCCACCGCCACTGCGGACAGCCCGGCGCTCGTCAACGCGACCGGGGCCGACAGCAGGCCGTCAGGGATGTGCATCCACCAACCTCGGTGCCGTCTTGTAGCACCAACGTCTACGATCGTGCCATGCGAGCCTCGTTTTCGCCGCGCGATCACCACTTTCAACCTCGGGCATCGTGCACTGCAGATTTTCCCGGCCCGGTCGCCGTGATACGAACTCGCATATGGGCGTCGCGATGGACCTCGCTGCGCTCCTCGATCCGGTGCGGGGGGGGCGAGCTGCGCCACCCGGCCCTGCAGCTGGCAAAAGATAGCTCCTATTACCCCGCGGAGGCATTCACGAAGAATGTGAAGCACGGCACCGAGGTATTTGCGGGCGTGCCCGACATGGACAAGGTTCGCGCCGAGTACCGCTCGGGAGCAACGATCGTCCTTCCCGCTTTGCAGCGGTCGTGGACACCGCTTCGCGACCTTTGCGATGCCGTCGAGGAAGAGCTCAGCCACGCGGTGCACGCCAACGCGTACCTGACGCCGGGTCTCTGCGGAGGGTTCAGCCCGCACTACGACACCCACGACGTCTTTGTCTTGCAAATCGCGGGTCGCAAGCGCTGGCGAATCGGCGACCCCCCATCAACCTTCCCCACTCTACACGGCCGTTCACGCCCGGCGGGCACTTCATCGATGGGCCGATGCAGGTGGTCGACCTCGAGCCAGGGGATCTGCTCTGCCTTCCGCGTGGCGCCGTCCACTGCGCGGCGACCGCCGACGGCGCTTCGGCCCATGTTACGCTCGGCGTCACCGTCTTCACATGGGTCGAGCTCGCGGCCGAAATCCTGCAGGCAGGCAAGAACGTCCCGGCATTCCGCGAGGCGCTTCCTGCGGGTTTCGCACGGCGTCCAGAGCTAAGAGCTGCTCTGCGAGAAGGTCTCCTCGAGCGCGTTGATGCGCTCCGCGGATCGCTCGACTCGATCCCTTGGTCGATGCATTTTTGCGGCACGTCGGAAGTTTGCGCCCACGAAGGAGCCGGTCGCTCGTTCTCCATGTCAACGTGATTGGGGTGCACACCGAGCTGCGTGTGGTCTATGCGGCCCGGTACTCCATCGCCACGGAAGGTCCGAACACGACCCTCAGCATCGACGGGCGCAGGCTGTTGTTTCCGGGCGCTATCCGTACGACACGTGCGGCACCTTCTGCACGGCGGACCTGCCGCGCGACCTCAACGAAGGAGCACGGCTCGCCTTCGTACGGTTTCTCGAGGGCGAAGGGTACCTGAGCCCGCTTTCGTGACCGTCCTCGACCTGGGCGGCCGCGGTCGTCAGGGCTACACCTTTCGCACTCGAGGTCAACGAGATGCCGCTCCGTGGATTCCGGCCCGCTGTCTCTCGCGCCGCCACGTTCGCTCTGCTCGCGTGCGGATCCTGCGCGTCGGCGACGACGACGAGCCCCACTGCACGGTCGAGCGGCGACGTCGAGGCGAAGCTGGCCGCCGTCGCACTGGTCCACGGGGGCGCGGGACCCTGGGCAGTGGCTGGGTTTCGCATGGGCGAATTTGCGCTTCGCGAGCTCGGTTTGTCTCGCGGTAGCTTCGACCTGGAAGTCATTCATTACACGCCCCATCAGGTTCAATACTCGTGTGTGGCCGACGGTGAGGCCGCGTCGACCGGCGCCAGCCTCGGCAAACTGAATCTGACGCTCGCAGACGCGGCGCCCGCGGAGACGCACACCGTGTTCAAGCGGCGTTCGAGCGGACAGTCCGTGGATCTGCGCTTCACAGCGGCCTTTGCCGCGCGGTACCTCGACGTGCCCCGGGATCGTTTGGCGGAGGCAGGACGCGAGGTCATGGGCCTGCGTGACACGGACATCTTCGAGGTCGTTCGGAGCACGCGGCCGTGAGGGACGGGGCCCGGCCATCGCCGCCCGAGCTTGCCCCCGCCTGGGGCCGGGGCCATCATTTGGCGGTTGATCATGGCGCGGTCGAAGACCCTCGTGAAGGCCGTGTTCTCGTTTTGCGTGCTTGCAAGTGGACACGGGGCAGCTGCCGCCGACTGTTACGTCGATAGCGTCAACGGCAGCGACAGTAACGACGGCACATCTTCGACCGCGCCCGTCCAGAGCCAGGCGGCCATTCCGTCCGGCTGCACCGCGGTGTATTACGCCCGCGGCAGCCAGTTCAACGAGGCGACGAAGATCATCGACGGAGCGACGACGTACGCGAACTACGGCGATTCGACGCAGCCGCTCCCCGATTTCAAACTGCCCAAAGGCACTGCGGGGAGCGTGTTCCAGACCTTCAACGCCAACATCACGATCGATGGTCTGAAGTTCGAAGGTTCTCACAACACCACCGACGGTGGAAATGGATCGGTGTCGAGCTTCGTGTCGGGTTCGGGGATCTGCGTCTACCTTCAGGGACAGAACACTACGATCCGCAACAGTGAAGTCACCGACTGCGATTTTGGAATGATGTTGCAAGGCGACGGCAGTCTCGCGACGAACAATTATGTCCACGACGTCAACGGGCAGGCGCTGGACGGCACCACGAGCTCGGATCCCAACTCCGTGGGCGGCGGCAAGGGAATCTACGTGATCGCCAACAACGTCGAGGTCTCGTACAACACCATCATCAATTGCATTACTTTCCCCGATTGGACGGGGGCAGACGGCTCGACCAAGGGCGGCTGCGACGGCGGCGCCACCGAGATCGCAATCCAGTCCGGCGGGACGCTGACCGGCTACAAGAATCATCACAACTTTGCGTACTACACGTGTGGGTTCTTCCAAGCGTCGACGACTGCGGGAAGCACGGGCACCTTCCAAAATTCGGAGTTCTATTACAACGTGATGATTGACACGGCCTGGATGATCTTGGCTCAGGTCAACAACACGAACTTCGTGAACATGAAGTGGGACAACAACACCGTCGTGCAGCACGCCGGCGCGGGCGCGACGGCCGACCAAGGCCTGCTCATGGAAATGTGGAATGGCTACTCATCGGGCACGAGCGGCGGCTCGACGCCGGCCAACCAGATCTTTCTGACCAACAACTTGATGGTTCTCGACGGTGTTGAGGACTTCTACGACTTCAACCCGAACTTCAGCAGCAGTAATCTGGCCGCCAATACGAACATAGTCACGACGAACAACATTTTTCTGAACAATACGAGCGTCAACCCCGGCTTCGTGAACATCGGCGATGGGATGACGGTGCCCAGCCCCACTGATTTCGATCTGACGTCCGATACCATCACCCTGACGAACTCGATGCCTTCTGCGCAGCAGTCCGGGAGCATCTCGACGATCTCCCAGGGCACTCCGGTGTCCGGGCTCGAGCTCGACTTTCTCGACCGCACGGTGCCGTCGCCGACCACCGGTCACACGGATATCGGCGCATTCCAATATGACTCGGTGACTTCGGACTCCGGTGCCCCGTCGCCGGCCACAGGCGTCATCGACGCCGGCGAGCCAAGCGGTGGGACGGACGCCACGGTGACCGGCGCCCTTGGTCCCTCGGGTGGAGCGGCCGGGAGCGCGCCCGGCGGCAACCAGGCTTCGAGCAGCAGCGCCCAGAACGGAGCGGCAGGCAAAAGCCCGGGAAGCCCCTCACCCAGCGGATGTGGCTGCCGGATGACTGGTGCGGACGCCGGGGCCCTGCGCCTCTGGCCGGAGCTTCTCTGGGTCGCGGCCTTTGGCGTGTGGCTCGCGCGGCGTGGCCGCCGTGGATAGTGGTCAGCTTGACTTTCGCCGCCGCTCGAGCAGCCGCCTTTCACCCTCGTTCGTCGCGAGCGAAAGCGCTTTCTCGAGATCGGGCCGTGGGTCCTCCCCCGCGCGCTCCAGCATGTCTGCACGAGCCGCATAGAAGAGATGGTAATCCACGAGCGGTTGCGCGAGCTCCTTCAGCGCTTGGAGACCCGCGGTGGGTCCTGTCGCCATCGAGATGGCGATCGCGCGGTTGAGCGCCACCACCGGCGACGGCGCGAGCCCCCGCGAGCGCGTCGTAGGCCGCCACGATGACGCCCCAGTCGGTGCTCTCCCAGGTCGCCGCCGTCACGTGTGCCCATGCGCCCGAGCAGCCATCGTAGCACTCGATGCCGGGCACGAGGCCGACGTGCGTGAAGCGGACCTCGGTCTTGTCGCCTTTCTCGGCGATCTCGAACACGATGTCGGTGCCGTCCCACTCGCTCTTGTCGCGCACGAAGCTGAGCTGGCTGGCCGTGACGTGCCACACGACCTTCTTGCCCGGTACGAGCTCGGTGATCTTCTGCGTCGTGCGGTGGACTTGCTTGTAGCTGTACGTGAACTCGGCGCCAAGGACGTCCGTGCGGCCTTCGATTTCTCCCGACCACCAGCCGCGAACGTCGTTGACCGCATCGAAGACTTCCTGCGGCGTCCGCTCGACGAGGATCGTCGTCGTGAAATCCTTCGTCTTCAGGATCGTCTCCTGTCGGTTGCCTGCCTCGCTTCCCTGAATCGTCATGACCCACCTGCCTTTCATCGACGCGACGTTCCCGCCGGGCGGAATCCGACATTCGACGACGAACAATCGCCAGCACAGACGACCGAGCAGAATATGGCCCATGCGTTTCGCGACGCTGCTCGTCACGTTCGCGTTCGGGGTCCCAACGGCGCGCGGCGGCCGCCTGGCGACCGGGCGGGCTTCGCCGGCCCGAAGGGGCCGGGGTCGGCTCATTCGAGTTGAAAATTCACTATGCGCAATCAGCCGGAATTCTTGTTGAATGCGCACATGCGACGACGCAGGCTCGTGGCCCCCTTGGCCCGCGCGCTGGGTCATGCCGGAGTGCTGGTCCCTTCGCGAGCGTCTTCGTCACGGAGGCGCCCCGAAGCTCCCTGCCCAATCGACACGGGTCGGCTACGGTGAGGGGGCACCTATGGCCAGCAAGGGGCGTCGTGCCCGTCGACGTTGCGACTTCGCGTCTCCGGCGGCGCCAATCCCAGCCGTGCCGTCGAATCTCGAAGCGCTCGCGACAGAGCCCGAGGATTTCATCGTGCTGAGTTTCGAGCTGCCGAAAGCGCACGTGCGACCGCTCACCCCGGTCGAATCGGAGATCGCGGCGCTCGTAGTGGCGGGACGAACGAACGCGGAGTTGCTTCGACCGCGCCGCTGACAACACGCTCCCTGCAACGGGCTGCAATTGCGCTCGGGGCGACTTTGGGCGACGAAGCAAACGAGCCTTGACCGGTCTCGGCTCACGGTGGCAATGCCACCCGCGGCCGCACCGCGCCTCCTAACGTAACAGCATCGTCACGTGGCCGGGATATGCATCGAGTTAGTCGTAATTCGAAGAGGGGGCTGTCCGAGCGGACGGTGACCCGAACCGCCATTCAAATGCCTTTTGGACCGCAATCATACCGTTGGGAGAGCATCATCATGAAGAAATCAATCGCCATTCTGGCGTGCGCGAACCTCGCAGGCGTTCTTGTAACTGCGACCACTCTGGCGCAGACGACCGCGACGCCGAGCACCGTCACCGTGAACACCACGAACGGGATCGCGCAGCTAGCCGCAACTCCGATCGGCGCGAATGCCGCGGTCTGGGACTCGCACCTGTACGAGGTCGGGGTTCCGGCGCTGCTTTCGGACGCCGGCGTCAGGCTCCTGCGTTATCCAGGTGGCTCGACGGCGGATTTGTACGACTGGCAGTCGGACACCGGAAGCTATGCCGCCAACACGTTCGACTCGTACATGACGGTCGTCCAGGCGGCTCACGCGCAGGCCATCATCACCGTGAACTATGGGTCCGGAACACCCGCCCAGGCGGCGGGCTGGGTCCAGTACGCGAACACGGGCGGTCCCTCTTACAGTGGGTCGGTGCCCACGTACCCGGGGGGCAGCGCCACGGGCCAGCGTTATCACATTAAGTACTGGGAAATCGGCAATGAAATCTATGGCAACAGCACGTACGGCGGCAACTGGGAGAACGACGTCAACCCCCCCGGTCCCGCGGAATACGCCCAGCGCCTCCAGCAATACTCGGCGGCGATGAAGGCGGTGGACCCGTCGATCAAGGTTGGCGCTGTCCTGACTGCGCCAGGCAACTGGCCGGACGGGGTGACGAATGCCCTCTCCCCCCTGCCCTGGAACGACACGGTCTTGTCGACCGCGTGCAGCGCTGCCGATTTCGTCATCGTTCACTGGTATCCGCAGAGCCCGGGGGCCGAGTCCGACCCGGGCTTGCTGGCCACCGCACAGAGCGGCGGCCCCAACACGCCCAGCGTTCCCAGCATGGTCGCCACGTTGCAATCGCTGATCGCTCAGTACTGTGGAGCGCACGGGCAGGACGTCGAGATTTTCGTCACGGAGACGAACTCCGTGTCCTACAATCCCGGCAAGCAGACGACGAGCCTCGTCAACGGGCTCTTCCTCGCCGACTCGATCGTGACCTGGCTCGAGAATGGCGTGACCAACGTGGACGTGTGGGCCATCCACAACGGTCCCGTTTGTGGCACCAACGACAGCTCGTCCCTGTACGGCAGTTACAACTACGGCGACTACGGCTTCCTGTCGAATGGGGGACTGTGCTCGACGTCCGTGGAGCCACCCGCCGAAGTGCCGTTCCCTTCGTATTACGGGGTGCAGATGCTTGCGCACGTGGTCGAGCCGGGGGGCACGTTGCTGAGCGCGACGTCATCGGCGGCGCTCGTGTCGGCACACGCCGTTCAGGGGCAGGGCGGAAACGTCAATGTGCTGCTCGTCAACGAGGACCCCTCAAACTCGTACGCGGTGACGGTGTCGCTTCAAGGGGCAAGGGGGTGGGGCTTCGGAGACGTATTCACCTATGGGGAGAACAGCACGTCGATCGCAGAGAGCGCCACCGCCGTGTCGAACTCGTCGTTCACGATCACCGTCGCTCCCTACTCGCTCACGACCGTCCGCGTGCACTGAGTGAACGCGGCGCTCGAGGGCGGCTGGACCCCCCCCCCGAGCCGTCGTCGAGACGGCCGACGTCGATCGTCCGTGCGGCCATGTCGGGGGTGAACTCCCGGAGATGCCGGCGAAACTCCCCTCGTCTGCTGGATCGGCCGTCGCAGAGGACGAGGTCGTAGGGTCCCCGAATCGCGAGCTCTTCGACCGCGTCGTCGAACGACGCGTAGAGCACGTGAGCTCCGGCGGCGTCGAAGAAGGATTCGATTCGCGCCGCTTCCGCCCGCGTCGCGGCGACGCAGAGAACGCGCAGCTTCGGTGACTCCTCGAACAGCAGCGCGTCACCTTCCACGGGTTCCGCGCTCGCGGGCAGAACAATGCGAACGCGCGTGCCGTAGCCGAGCGTACTGTCGACGCTGATCTCACCGTGCATGTCGAGGGTCGCGACGCGTGCCGCCGCGAGACCGAGCCCCATCGACCGCGGCTCGGCCTTCGTGGTGAAGAACGGGTCGAAGATGTACGGCAGATCTTCCTTCTCGATTCCGGCACCCGTGTCGCTGATCTCGATGGCGACCTGCTTTTCGAGGGCCGTGGTCTCGATGACGATCGAATTCGCGTGAGGAGACCCGACCCGGATCGAGCTCGCGGCGTTTCTCAGGACGGCAACGAGCACCGCGGTGAGCCGACGACGGCTTGCGACCGTTCGTGGCACGGCGCCGTAGCGGCGCACGACCGTCGCACGCCGTTCGGTCGCGACTTTCGTGAGCTTGAGCGCAGCCTCGATCGCATCGCGCACATCGACCGCTCGCACGCGCTCCGTCTCTGGATCGACGAATGCCTGCAGCCCACGAACGACGTCCCACGCGCGCCCGGTCTCGGCCAGGGCAAGGCGCAGAGCGCGCCCATCGTGCCGGCCCCCGGCGTCCTTGCCTTCGAGCATGGCGTTTAGGCACGCATCGATCCGGAGAAGCGGCTCCTCCAGCTCGTACGCTGCGCCCGCGGCAAGGCACGCGGCCGATGGGAGCGATTCGACGAGCGCGCGGCGCGCCTGCGAGAGGGCGGGCTCGGGGTCTTGCTCCGTGAGGTCGCGCTCACGCAGCAAGTAGTGGCTGATCGCCCCCGACCCATCCCGAAGAGGCGAAAGCCACATGTCCACGTCGTACGCGGATCCGTCCGGGCGGAATTTGCGGGTCGTCGCGAAGAACGTACTGCCTTTTGCCGCGCGCTGGACCTCGCTCACGTGGTCAAAATCCGGCCGAGCTCCTGCGAGGAGCAACGACGAGTGGCCGATGAGCTGCTCGGGCGCGTAGCCGGACAGCTTTACGAACGCGGCGTTCACGTAGACGATGCGCGCCTCGATCGGCGAATCGGCCGCGGTCAAGACGGCCAGTGCGTCGGGGATGCCGTCCATGGCTACCTCGAAAGGGACTTCGAGGGGCGAGTTGACTTCACCTTGGTAGTGGATCATCGAGTGACTCCTTTCGAACACGTTCATCGGCGACCTCACACCGTGATCTGTGGCTTCGCAGTGTGACGGCACTCTTTGGCGTCTGTGTCCGATTGTTGCGGCGCGCGCGGCAGCGACCGTCCGCACCCCCTGTGTGCGCTGAGCTGCACGCGCGCATCCGACACAATTCTTAACGAGTGCGACACGGACGCGAAGGATGCGGGGCGTATGCTCGTTGCGGTGAGTACCTCTCCGCCACGCGTAGCTGTCGAGCGTACGACGCTGCCGGGCGAAGCCGCGCCCAGAGACCGAGAGCCGTCGTCGCGGTGCCCGGCGCCCTGCAAAGCGAGCGCGAGTGAAGCCGAAGTCCCTGTTCGGGTCGTTTTCATCGAGGACGACGAGCGTCTGGCGCAACTCACGACGCAGTACCTTTCGTCGCACGGGGCCTTGGTCACGCTCGTGCACAACGGCAGCGCAGCCGTCACTGAGGTGCTTCGACTCCGGCCCGACGTCGTCTTGCTCGACGTCATGCTGCCCGGTCTCAGCGGTCTGGATGTCTGCCGCCGCCTGCGCGAGCGCATCGACGTGCCCATCCTGATGGTGACCGCGCGCATCGAGGAGGCCGATCGCGTGATGGGACTCGAGGGAGGCGCGGACGACTACATCGGCAAGCCGTTTTCGTCACGCGAGCTTTTGGCGCGTATCCGGGCCCACGCGCGGCGCGCCCGGGGCAACACCGGCCCGCCCGCTACGTTCCTCCAGGTGGGCGCGCTCGAGGTGGACGTGACCGCCCTCCGAGCCACACTCGACGGCCGTGCCCTGCCGCTGACGACCTTCGAGTTCGCCCTTCTGCGCACGTTCGCCGAGCGGTCCGGCCGGGTACTCACCCGCGAGCAGCTCCTTCAGCTGCTACACGGCGCGGTCGACGAGGCGTTCGATCGATCCATCGACGTGCACGTTTCGCGGCTCCGCATGAAGCTGCGCGACGATCCGCGCGATCCAAAGCTGCTCAAGACCATCCGCGGTGTCGGCTACGTGCTGACACCGGGCGATAGGCGATGAGCGTCACCCGCCATAGCTCCCTCACGCGCAAGCTCACCGCGCTCGCGGTCGCTCAGCTGCTCATCCTCGTCATCGTCTTCGTCGGCGTCGGCTGGATCTCGCGCGGCGTTCTGCCGCCCGAGCTGGGCGGACCCTATCACGCGCAGGGCGAGGTCGGGGCGGAGCGCCCTCCGCGTCCGCACGGGGTGGTCACGCCGGTGAATACCCTTTTGGCGGGCGGGCTCGTCATCCTCTGCCTCGGGTCATTCCTCACGGCGCGATCCATCGTCACGCCGTTGAATGTGTTGGCGCGCGCGGCAAAAGCGCTGGGCGATGGGAACCTCGCAACGAGGAGTGGAATCGTCCGAAGCGACGAAATCGGCGAGCTGTCGCGTGCGTTCGACGACATGGCCGAGCGGATCGAGCAGCTCGTCCTGACCGAAAAGGAGCTCCTCGCCAACGTGTCTCACGAGCTGCGCACTCCCCTCGCGCGAATTCGCGTGGCGCTCGACATCGCGGAGGAGGCCGAGGGCTCGAACGGCTCCTCGCCGCTTGCGGGAATTGGCGCCGACCTCCAGGAGCTGGAGCGAATTCTCGACGACATCCTGACGACCACGCGCCTCGAGATCGCAAGTGGCACGCCGCGCGCCGCCCGCTTCGAGCTGCACACCCAGACGATCCACCCGGAGGCATTGTGTCAGAGCGCTGCGGAACGCTTCAGGACCCGACATCCGCGGCGGCCCCTCGACCTCGTCTTCGAGGAGGCGCTGCCCTGCATCGAGGTCGACCCCGTGCTCTTTCGGCGGGTGCTCGATAATCTCCTCGAGAACGCCCACAAGTATTCGCCCGATCCGGCAATTCGGATCGGGCTCCGTGCGACGCGTGCGTCGCACGGAGATGTCGGATTCGCCGTCGAAGATCGCGGAATCGGTATCGCCCAGCGGGACCTTCCCCAGCTCTTCACTCCTTTTTTCCGTGTCGACCGGAGTCGAACGCGCGGAACGGGCGGGGTCGGCCTCGGCCTCGCACTTGCCAAGCGAGTGGTGGAGGCGCACGGCGGAACGCTGTGCGTCGAGAGCACGTTCGGCCGAGGCACGACGTTCTACGCGTCGGTTCCTGCGCTCGGATCGTTCGCAGGGGTTGGCGGCCGCCTTTGCGGTGCCGAGAATGCTGCGCGGAGCGCTTCGAGGTGAATGGCCAGCGTCGCCCGATTCACCCGCTCGCGTTCTGCTGGCGACGGCGGGGTACGTGGCCAGTGTTTCATGTCCGCGCGGAGCCGTTCTGCCTGCTCGACCAGCTTGAGAACTTCCGTGCTCCGTGGCAGCGCGGCCAAACCGCGCAGGACGATTTGAATGGCACGATCGAGGTGATCGGTTTCGACGAAACGGCCCCGCACTCGCCGCCCCTCGATCGGCTCGGCAACGACCGTCGCCTCGTCAGTCCACCGTTCGTTCGTCTCGGTGGCTTGAGCGCTCGGCACATCGTAGGACATCGGGGTCGACTCCGCGGAGGCTCCTCGCACGACGCGAGCTTCCTTTCAGGTGTCCGAGAACCGGGGGACCTCGCTAAAGCGATAGCCGACCCCACGAAATGTTTGGATGAACCTTCCCGCGCTGCGCAACCTTTCCCGCAGCCGCTTTACGTTCGTGTCCACGGTCCGGGTGGGCGTCGTCTCTCGCAGGCCCCACACGTCGCGGAGAAGGACGCTTCGAGATTGAACGCGATCGCGGCGTTCCGCGAGGGCGACCAGTAGCTTGAACTGAAGCCGGGGCAATGGAATCTCGTCACCATCGACGCGGACTCGGTAGGCATCCTTGTCGATCTGCAATTCTTGGACTTCGACGAGAAATGACTCTGGAGCCGTGCGGCCGCCCAGGATCGCGGACAGGTCAACGGGCAACTGTTGCAGCAGGCGATCGCGCTCCCCGGACGTCGCGGCAAACACGACGATCGGAAGAGCTCGAGTGCTCGGATCGTCCGGGAAATGGGCGCCGAGGGTCTGCGGCGGACAATCGGCCGCGTGAACGACAAGCCATTCGCGCGTCTGTGCCCTGACATGAGAGAGGCGCAGCTTCTCGTTGATGGTCACGGTACGGAGAATCCACGCGGCCGGGCACAGTCGGGTCGACGCGCTCGCCGACTGATCCGGCTGCTTGAATTCCGCGTTCGGCCTGACCTGAAACGTCGCGCTGTTCATGTGCGTCGGGTGCGCATCGGGCTGGGAGCCATTATGTCTGTTTTACTGGACAACGCAAGCGCCCTGATCCGGCGACAAGTGGGACGGGAACGTGTCTCCGCCTGCAAGACCTTGACGAGGTCTGCTTAAACGGACATGCTGCAAACACTCGTCGGGGGTTGCCACCGGCGAGAGGGAGCACGCCATGAGGACGCCGCGGCGCTCACGTACCGAGACTCGCAGCGGGAGTGAGCCTCACGAAACGTGCTGCGGCTCGAGGAGGACGACGCCTGGTTCGCGAGCAGAGGCCGACGCTGGTGCGACCGGCCACGACAGCGCGAACGCCGCCGATCTGGAAGAAAACGGCGACCGTCTCATCTCCTTCCTCGCAGCGATCTTTCCGTTCGAGGTCGGGTAGCCTCGACGCGACCCTCCCTTTGGTCCCGGCAGACCCCGGCAATGGATTCCCATACCGAGCTCCACTATCTCGTTCCGACGGGCGAAATGCCCGTCGTGTGGATGTTCGAGCCGCCCGTCGGCGTACCGGAGCAATCCGGAAATTATGTCCCACACCGGGTCGTCATCCGCGACGCCCGCCGTCTGGCCGATCCGCCCCGCCTGGACGTGGAGGGTTACGCACTCGTTTTGCATGTCTGGCCCCAGGCGCACCTGACCAGTGACCAGGCGGTCAAGCGCATCCTCTACCCCGAGACCGAGCGCTTGGTTGCGCAGGCAACGGGCGCCGAGCGCGCCCTGGTCTTCGATCACAACGTCCGACGCGCAGCCAAGCCGGGCCACGCATCGATCCCCGGCATGCGCGATGCCGTGCGCCGCGTCCACAACGACTACACGGCCAAGTCGGGCCCGCGCCGGGCGCGCGAGATCCTCGCCTCCGAGGAGACGGAAAGCCTGCTCGAGGGCCGCCGCTTTGCGCTCGTCAACGTATGGCGACCCATCCGGGGGCCGGTCCGCGACACGCCGCTTGCCGTGTGTGATGCACGGACCATCGAGGCGAGCGACCTCGTACCGACGGAGATGCGGTATCGCGATCGAACCGGAGAGACGTACGCTGTGACCTTCAACGCCGGACATCGCTGGTATTTCGTTCCCGAAATGCGTGAAGACGAGGCGCTCCTCATCAAGTGTTTCGACTCCGCGACCGACGGTCGAGCCCGTTTCACCGCGCACGCCGCCTTCGAGGACCCGACGACTCCCCCGGACGCTCCTCCGCGCGAAAGCATCGAGTTTCGAGCGCTCGTACTCTTCGGCGCACGCTGAGCGCTCCGGCGAGCGCTCAGAGTGGGACGTGGCTCCCGATCCCCAGGTCACGCGTTGCGAGCCTGAGCACGCGCTTGGCCAGGGCGACGCGCCCGTCGGTCATCACCACGGTGTCGTAAAGCTTGCCGACGGCGAACAGGCTTGTCGTGCCCCCATCGAGCGCGGTGCGGAAAACCTGCAGCGCAGACACCACGGCCGCCCTGGGACCGTCCGTGTCGAAAGTTACCGTATAGACCGTGACGTGCCGGGTGACGGGCGAGGGATCGCTGAAGTGGCGTGGCAGGGTCTCGAAGAGAGACTTCATGCCTGCCTTGTCGTGATCGAGCCAGATCATGTTTTTGCGGATTTCCGGGCTAAATGCCTCGACGGTGTATCGGAAATCGTCCGTGCACAGGGCGAGGAAGCCTCCGAAGTCGTGTTCATCGAGCAGAAGGCACGAGCGATAGACGAGCTCTTCGACGGCGGATCTCATTCGGCGCTTCCGTCCACAAAAGGATCCGAAGCGGAGCGACCCATGAGGCGGCTCCACTCGGCGTAGAAGTGGCGCATGCCGACCTCGTCGTGAATCGTGTTGGTCTCCTCGCGACCGTGAAGAAGCCAGCGCGCATCCGTCCAATCGTCGCGCAAGCTCACGCCTTGTCCGGTCACGGCAAGGAAATCTTCATGAAGGTTTCGTCCGAACGGCCCCCAAATGGCGTTGTGGTCTCGGATTCGGAGCGCACGTTGCGCCGAGGTGTCGCTCCGCAGGCCGAGGCCCCGGAGCTCGACCACCACCTCGTTGGGGGCGAGGGGGACCGCCGTGTCGATGCGGAGAACCGACGTCCTGAGGTTGAAGGTCATTCCGGGGAAGAGGTCGACGAGAAACCAGCCTCCGGGCTCGAGCCCTGGCCAGCCGATGCGGTCTGTGCCGCCCTGATACTGATCGTAGCGGACGCGCATGGAACCAACCGAGGCGTGTCCGTTGGGGTAGGTCTCGTACTTGCGCCCAAAGTAGCCCGGCTGCTGCATCCCGGTGACTCGATTGAAGTAATGAACGAAATCATGATAAAATTCACTATTGGTGTCGTGCCATAATTTGTAATTCGCCCGAAGCCGCACTTTCTGATAGTGAAATATTTCGAGCGGCTCCGCGAGATACGGCTCGAGCACCCCGAGCGCTCCTGCCAAGTAATCCAGAAGCGATACGCCTTCGTCTTCGAGCTTGACCCAGTAGAAACCGCCGGGGCCGCGTTCGATCCTCACCGCCCGGAGGCCGACCCTGGCGCTCTCCAGGCGCTCCTGGAACCCCTCTTTGCGTCGGGAGATGCCCGTACAGTCGCCGCGACAGTCGAAGGTCCACGCGTGAAACGCGCACGTCAAGGTTCGCGCGTTGCCCGCCGGCGCGTTGACGAGCGTGCTGCCCCGGTGCGAGCAGATGTTGAAAAATGCGCGCACCTTGTCGTCGTCCCCGCGGACGATCACCAGGGTTTGACCGGCGGGATGCCGAAAGGTCCGGTAGTCGTAAGGCTTGGCCAGCTCGCTCTCGTGACAGGCGAGAATCCAGGTGCGCGCAAAGATCTTCTCGCGCTCCTCGCGGAAGATGTCCCAATCGGTGTAGATGCGTGCATCCACATAGTGCGTTCGAGGAAAATGCGGGCGTTCGTTCCACTCAGCAGCCGTTCGCGGCACGGGCATTCTCCTGTCGGCAAAAGCGCGGACCTCGCGCGGTCACGGCCGGTCCGCCTTCGCCAACTTTGGCGACCAGTGATGCCGGCGGTAGGCCTCGACGAAGTCGGCTGTCTCCTTGCCTCCGGCAGCGAAGGCCGTCGCGGCCTCCTCGTGAAGCATGGCGAGGAGCTCGGCCTTCAGCTCGCTGGCGCGCTCGTCGTCCACGAGCGCCGCGAGACTGCGCGGTCGTGGCAAATCGACCTCGACGACGGCACGGACGTGCGTGGGGATATGCGTCATGACGAGGACGCAATCGGCGAGGAAAATCGCCTCGTCCACGTCGGTCGTCACGAAAAAGTTCGTACGTTCCGATTCCTCGCTGTAGTTGGCGTAATACTCGAGCATGAGCCGTTTGGTCATCGAGTCGAGCCCGCGGAACGGCTCGTCGAGGATCATGACCGACGGCTCGTTCATCATGGCGCGTGCCAGCTCGGCCCGGCGCTGCATGCCGCCCGAGAGCTGCGCGGGGTACATGTTGCGAAACCGATCGAGGCCCATGCGCGTCGTCAAGGCGTCGGCGAGCCGCCTCGCGGCGGGACCGAACTCCCCGCGCGCCTTCGGACCGTATCTGACGTTCCCGCTCGTGGTCATCCACGGAAAGAGCGCAGTCTCCTGAAACATGACCTGGCGATCCTTTCCAGGTCCGCGGACCAGCTTGCCCCCCGCGCGTATCTCGCCTGCGGAGGGAAAGTCAAATCCTGCGATGAGACGAATGAGAGTGCTCTTGCCGGCTCCGGACGGCCCGATCATGACGGTGAAGCGACCCGGCTCAATCCGGAAAGAGCACCCCCGCACGACCGCTCGCTCACCGCTGGCGTGGCCGAAGGTCTTGTCGACGTCGATCAGCTCGACGCCACGGAAAGCGCGGTCGATCTCGCCGACCGAGTCGAGACGCGTCTGCGGCTGACTCACGTACGCCCCCCGTGCGGCGCGTTCCAGCGCGAAAGACGAGCCGCGACGGCGCGCAGCGCCGCACTCGACAGGTAGCCGGCGATGCCAATCGAGATCATGCCCACGATGATCTGCGGGTAGGACCCGCCGACGTACGAGTTCCAGATGAAGAAGCCCAGGCCTCCGCCCGACGACGCGGCGCGCGACGAACCGCCGCCCGAGATCATCTCCGCCGCCACGACCACTTCCCAGGTAATGCCGATACTGACCTCCATGCCGACGAGGACGGAGGGGAGGACCCCAGGCAACACCAGCCGAGTGAGGATGTTTCTTTTCGACGCCCCCATCGAACGGGCAACCTCGATGAGCCGCGGGTCGACGCTCCTGGCACCGCTCACCGCGTTCAGAACCAGCGTGTAAAACGCGCCGATGAAGATGACGGCGTCGATCGAAAGCTCCTGGGTCGGCCAGAAGATGATGGCGACGGGCACCCAGGCGAGCGGGGGTATGGGGCGAAGCAACTCGAAGACGGGGAAGACGACGTCCCAGATGGGCCGGTTCAACGCCATGATCAGCCCGAGCGGTACGCCGGTAAGGACGGCGGCGGAGAACCCTACGGCCACGCGCTTCCAGCTCGCGATCCAGCTTTGCCAGTACCCGGGATCGAGGATCAGGTGCGACCACGCGAGGAGCACGTCCGACGGTGCGGGGACCCGGCCGAGCAGCGGCAGCTCGAATCCGAGCCATCGTCCGCTCGTCGAGCCCAGCTGCCACACGAGGAGCGCAGCGAAGTACGAGACGAGCGCGCGCCGCTGGGGTCGCGCCAGGCGGAGAATGGCGATCGTCGACGGGGGCCGAGCGCGCGGCTCGGCCGCCCGCGCCACTGCGAGGTTGACCATGGCTTAGCCTTCCTTCTCGCCAAGGGCGTAGGCATTGAGCGCCTCTTCGTGGACCGCCGTCGTCGCCTCGGCCACGAGCTCGCGAAACCGCTTGGAGGTCACCGTCTCTCGGCTGCGAGGATAACGAATGTCGACGCTCAGAATCGTCTTGGGCCGGCAGGGTCGGGACGTCATGATGGCGACGCGACTTCCGAGGAACACTGCCTCTTCGATGTCGTGGGTGATGAAGAAGACCGTGGAGCCATTGCGCAAGTAACTCGCGATGAGAGCCTCGTGCATCATTGCCTTGGTCAGCGCGTCGAGGGCTCGAAACGGCTCGTCAAGCAGCAGCACCGCGGGGTCGTTCATGAGCGCGCGGACGATCTCCACGCGACGCTTCACGCCCGAAGACGTCTCGCCGGGATACGACTGCTCGTATCCCTGCAAGCCTGCTTCCGCGAGGCGCCGGCGTGCCCGCTCGAGCAGCTCGTCGCGCGGGATCGCGCCCCGCATGGCGGGACCGAATGCGACGTTCTCGAGCACCGTCTTCCAGGGAAACAAGGCACCGTTCTGGAACACCACGATCCGGTCGGACCCGATGGGCGCCTTCTCACGCCCCGGGCCGCAGAGCAGCTCGCCGTCGAGATGAATCGAGCCGGCGTCGAGGGGGTGAAAACCGGCGAGCGCGTTGAGGAGCGTGGTCTTGCCGCAGCCTGAGGGGCCGACGACCACGAAGACCTCGCCGGCCGAGATATCCAGGGAGCAATGGTCGACCGCGAGGACCCTGGACTCACCGACCCCGTAGTACTTGACGGCGTCGACAATCTGAATCGCGCCCCGTCGACGCAGGGGGGCGTCGGGGTCGGCTGCGTGTGGTCTCACCACCGCCGCGGCCCGTGGCGTACCGACGGATCTCCATGCGATGGCACCCGCAGTCATGGCCGCTCCATCGACAGCTCGCGCGCGCGCCAGACGACGAGCCGCTCGCCGAGGAGGCGAACGATTGCGCTCGTGAGAAAGCCGAGGACTCCGAGAGTGAGCATCCCGATGACGATCGTCGGGAACTTCACCATCGTGTAGGACGTGTTGATGACGTATCCGAGACCGAATTGTCCGGAGCACATCTCCGCGGCGGCGATGGAGAACCAGGCGACCCCCATGGAGATCTGAAGGCCCGTCAGCACGAAGGGCAGCGAACCGGGCACGATGACGTGCCGGAAGACTTGCCAGGGAGTGGCGCCGAGGCAGCGTGCCGCCAGAACGTACTTGGAATCGATGGAACGAACGCCGAGGAAAGTATTCAGGGCGGTGGCGAAGAACGAGGCAAGGAGGGTGAGAAAGACGATGGGGGCCTCGGCGCCCGAGAACACGAGGATGGCGAGTGGGATCCACGCCGGGATCGGGACGGGTCGCAGGAGCTCGAAGACGGGAAAGACGTACTCGCGGAAGGTCGTCGATGCCCCCAGCCCCAGCCCGATGGGGACGCCGGCGGCGGTCGCGAGAAGGAATGCGATCCCGACGCGACGAAGACTCGACCCGATGTGCGCGTAGTATTCGGGAGTGTAGATGGATAGGCCAAACGTCGGGTCCTTGCTCAACCACTCGTGGACCACCTCGGTGATGCCCGGGAGCCGGTTGAAATGGGGGAGTGCCCACGCCTCGACGGCGAGGTACCAGCTGCCGAAAAAGAGCGCGTAGCCGAGCAGCCTGCGGTAAGGCGCGGGCGAGCGGAGGCACTGGAGCGCATTTCCACCAAGGGATCGGAGCAACCCTTGCGCCGCCGCGCGCGCACGCCTGGTCGCTCCCTCGACCGCCGGAGCCGGGCCCCCGATGGGCGCCTGGAGGGACTGGGGTCGGCCGGGCTTGCCCGCGAGCGCCTCCAGGAGCGCGGCTTCGGGAATGCGTACGAGGCTGCTCGGGCCTTCGGACGTGGCACGTTCTCCTCGGACACCAGCCAAAACGTGCCGGCCGAACGTCTGGCCCGGCCCGACCCGCACGGGCTCTGCCGAAGAACCGACCCGCTCGAGGCGGATCCTTCCGTTCTGGACGACGTAGAGATGGGTGACGGGCTCCGTCTCCCCGTACACGAGCTGGCCGTCGTCGGTCTCGCCTTCCTCGGCGGCGAGGAGGACGGCGTCGAGAGCCTCGGACCGCAGGTCGCTCAGGCCACGGACGTTCGCAAGACCGACGCGGATCGCTTGCACGTGGGCGGGGCGCTGCGGCATCGCTGCCTACTTCGAGGCCGTCGGCGAGGAGGACCGTATCTCGCCCACGGGCGGTCTCATCCCGCGCTCCTCGAGGATTGCATCGACGAACCGCGTGACGACGGCCTCCGACGGAAGATCCTGGACCCCGATGCTTTTCACTTCGAAGAGAAACGCCGTCGACCGCTTGATGAGCTCGAGCGACTCGCTCGTGAACCCGAATGGAACGACCATGCGGGTCGAGCTTCCCCCCTCGTTTGCCGGATAGGCACCGAAGAGCGACTGCCAGAGGACCGGCTCCTCGAACCCGGTCGTTTGCTCCTTCACCATCCGCACGACGTCTTTCGACTTCTGCGGATCCGCGAGATAGAGCTCCGCGTCGAGCTCGGCCTGCAGCCAGCCTTTGACGACGTCCGGCCGTTGCTCGATGAGGTCCTGCCGCACGTCGATGAAAGCCGCGTCGTTCTCCCCGAAGTCGTTGCCCGTCGCGACGCGCCGCGCGAGACCGTCGGCGACGAGCCTGGAGGCGGTCGGCTCCCACACGATGGCCGCATCGAGCTTGTGGACTCGAAGGTCGCTCGTGATGAGCTCGATGCTCTGGTTCAGGTATTCCTTCGGGGTGATGCCGAGCTTCTTGAAAACCGCGACGCCGAACCGGTCGGTGCAGCTGCCCTTCGGGACGGCGACGGTCTTGCCCTCGAGCCAGCGAACCGCAGCTTCGGGGTTCGCGAACGACGGCGCGTCGGTTCGTACCAGGAATACGTTGCACTGATCGTGGCTCAGGCCGATGTTGGCGACGATTCGCAAGTCCGAGACCCCACGCTTGGTGGCCCCGACGATCGCTGGCATGTCGCCCACGTAGCCAATCTGCTCCTTGCCGCCAAGCATCGCGTTGACGATGACCGCCCCCTGCAACCCGATGGCGAACTCGACTGTGGACCCCGCAGGCAGGTATTTCTTCCACAGGCCCAGGCCGTTCATCACGACGCCCGACCATGCCTCCGAGTAGTACGGCTGGTAGCCAACCGAGAGGTGGATCGGCTCGCCGGGCTCGCCGTACGCTGCGACCCGAGCCCCCCTCTCCGCCGGCGACGAGCTCGCCTTCGTTTCATCGCGCTTGCCCCGGCCACAACCGAAGGCGAGCAGAAGGCTCGCAAGCAACAGCAATCGCGCGACCCTGAGCATCCACGTCTCCTCGTCGCCGCCGGCGCGATGAGGCCGACGTCTCTTTTAGAGGACACATTCTCTATGACAGCGTCGCTAACGTACTGTCAAGTCAGTCGTTTGCTGTGGTATGTCCCGACTGTTTCGTGATAGTGGACACAATCGTGGCTGTCCCGGTGACCCAAGCCGACGTGGTCGTCGTCGGAGGCGGGAGCGCGGGGGCGACCGCTGCCATCCGCGCGCAGCAGGACCTCCCCCCCGGACGCGTCGTCCTCCTCGAGAAGGCCCACGTCAAGCGCAGCGGCGCCATCGCAATCGGAATGGATGGCCTGAACAACGCCATCGTTCCGGGCCACGCCACCCCCGAGCAGTACGTCAAAGAGATCACGACCGCCAACGACGGGATCGTCAACCAGCGCGCCGTGCTGGCTTACGCCAGCCGCAGCTTCGAGATGCTGCAGCAGCTCGATCGCTGGGGGGTCAAATTCCAGAAGACCGAGAGCGGCGACTTCGACGTCAAGAAAGTCCACCACCAGGGTCGGTACGTCCTGCCGATGCCCGAGGGGTACGATCTCAAGAAGATCCTGACGCGCCTCATCAAGCGAGCCGGCGTGCAGGTGCGCAACCGGTTCGCCGCCACCCGGGTGCTGGTCGATCGGGGCCGCGCCGCAGGCGTCGTGGGCGTCGACGTCCGCACGGGCGAGGTGAGCGCCATCCGCGCCAAAGCCGTGATTTTATGCTCTGGCGCGTCGGGCCGGCTCGGTCTTCCGGCTTCCGGTTACCTTTACGGCACATACGAAAACCCCTCCAACGCAGGCGACGGGTACTCGATGGCGTACCACGCGGGCGCCGAGCTCACGGGCATCGAGTGCTTCCAGATCAACCCCCTCATCAAGGACTACAACGGGCCTGCCTGCGCCTACGTCACGGGCCCCCTGGGGGGACACACGGTCAACGCCCGGGGGGATCGCTTCATCCAGAGCGACTACTGGAGCGGGCAGATGATGCTGGAGTTCTACCGTGAGCTTCACTCCTCGAACGGGCCCGTCTACCTGAAACTCACCCATCTCGCCCCGGAGACGCTGGGCGAGATCGAGAGGATCCTTCACCGTACCGAACGGCCGAGCCGGGGCCGCTTTCATCTCGGCCGCGGCCACGCGTACGCCGAGGACAGCGTCGAGATGCACATTTCGGAGATCGGCTTGTGCAGTGGTCACAGCGCGTCCGGAGTCTGGGTGAACGAGCGCGGTGAGACGACCGTACCGGGCCTCTACGCGGCCGGGGACATGGCGTGCGTCCCTCACAACTACCTGCTCGGTGCGCTGACCTACGGGCACATCTGCGCCGAGAACGCGCTCGGGTACGCTTCTCGGGTCGAAGCGCCGACGGACGAGGCCGACCTCGAAGACCAGGCGGCGACCGAACAATCGAGGATCCTCGCACCCCTCTCGCGGCCCCGGGGCGTGCCGCACCACCAGTACGAGTTCAAAGTGCGCCGGCTCGTGAACGATTACCTCCAGCCGCCGAAGACGGCGAACCGGATGACGGTGGGGCTCGAGTACTTCCAGCGGCTCCGGCACGAGCTCGAGGAGGTCGGGGCGAACGACCCGCACGAGGTGATGCGCGTCGCGGAGTGCGGATTCATCCGCGACTGCGCCGAGATGGCCGCCAGGGCGTCACTCTTCCGGACCGAGAGCCGCTGGGGCCTGTACCATTACCGGCTCGACTACCCGGAGTCGAACGACGCCGAGTGGTTCGTGCACGTCAACCTGAAGAAAGACCGTGACGGGGAGATGGTGCTGACCAAGCGTCCCGTCGAGGAATACGTCGTCCCCATGACACGCGAGGAGCTGGCCGGGTACCGGCGGCTTCGCGTTCACGCTCGGGACAACGGCGCCGTCGAGGGCGTCAGGCCATGAGCGTTCTCGAGGATCGAGAGGTCGCCAAGGCCGCGCAAGCGCGGCGCGTCGGCAACGCGCAGACCGTGCGGGTTTACGATGTACCGGTCATCGTCGACTTGGCCAAGTGCATCACCGGGTGCCGGATCTGCATCGATTCCTGCCCCGTGGATTGCCTCGCCGTGAACCCGGAGACGAAAAAGGCGCACATGCGGCATGACGAATGCTGGTATTGCCTGGCGTGCGAGATCGACTGTCCGAAGGACGCGATCACCGTGAAGATCCCGTTCCTGGTGCGCTGAGCGATGGCGACGCAGACCACCGACGAGCTCCGCGCCGCTCTCTCGGATCCGAACGCGACGCGGCGGCAGCTGGCGCTCATCGATCGCGCCGATGACATCGGCGTCGAGGACCTGTCCGCGTTGATCGCGGCCGCCGCGGGCGACACCGACCCCACGGTTCGCAGGCTCGCCGTCGGCCTGCTCGAAGAGCTCGGCGACGCGCGCGCCCTGCCGGCCGTCGTCTCGGCACTCGCGGACGCGGACCCCGGAGTGCGGGAGGCTGCGCAATCGGCGGTTCGGGAGTTTCGCGGGCAGGGTGCCCTTCACGCGCTCGTCGCGGCCACGGTGCACGAGCACCCCGAAGTGCGCGAATGGGCCGTGATCGGCCTGCGGGAATTGCGGGACGAGGCGGCGATGAACGCGCTGCTCACCACGCTCACGGATCCGGTGGCCGCCGTACGGCGGGCAGCCGTCGTCAGCCTTGCCTACCTGCGCAACAGCGGCTGCGCGCCGGCTCTCCTTGCCCGCCTCGAGGACGAGGATGCGGGCGTCCGACGGCTTGCGATCGCCGCGCTCGCCCGGACGTCGAGCCCGGAATCGTGGGCCACGCCGATTGCGCGTCGCCTGTCCGACGTCAACTGGCAAGTGCGGGCGGAAGCCGCTCAGGCCCTCGCCGATTCTCGCGCGCCCGACGCGGCAGACCCCCTCATCCGCGCCCTGGACGATGACCACTGGCAGGTCATCAAAGCCGCCGTGGTCGCGCTCGAGGCGCTGCGCGCTCACGAGTCGATCAAGCATTTGCTGCCCCTGCTCAGAAGCCCCGCGTCCGACGTACGGCGGGCGGCCGCGGAAGCTCTCGGGCACCTCGGGGCGGAGGCTGCGCGAAGCGGATTGATCCAGCTCGCTTCCGACGGCGACGTCGAGGTGCGCAAGGCCGCTTCGCGCGCGCTCGATCAGCTGGGCAAGGCGCAGCCAGTCTGACCGTCACGCCCGAGTACGACTACTTCTGGACGAATGCACGCTCGATCACGTATGAGCCGCGCCGGTCGCTGTTGGCCTCGTCGAAGCCCTTCGCCTCGAGGATTGCGACGAGATCCTTCAGCATGCCCGGGCTTCCGCAGAGCATGAATCGATCGTGCTCGGCGTCGAGTGCGGGAAGCGACAGATTTCGCGACAGCTTGCCGCTCTCGATGAGGTCGCTGATGCGGCCCTGGTTCCGGTACGGCTCGCGGGTCACGGTCGGGTAGTAGAGCAGCTGCTGGCGAACCTGCTCGCCAACGAGCTCGTGGTGGGGAAGCTCGTCCTCGATGAACGACTGGTACGCCAGGTCGCTCGCGCGACGAACGCCGTGGGCCAGAACGACCGTCTCGTAGCGCTCGTAGGTCGCTGGATCACGGATGATGCTGAGAAAGGGCGCGAGACCGGTGCCGGTGGCGAGCAGGTACAGACGCTTGCCGGGACGAAGGTTCTCGACCAGCAGCGTACCGGTGGGCTTACGGCCGACGAGAACTCGGTGGCCCGATTCGACGTGCTGAAGACGCGATGTGAGCGCGCCGTCGGGGATCTTGATGCTGTAAAACTCGAGGTGCTCGTCGTAGTCGGCGGCGGCGAGGCTGAAGGCGCGAAGCAGCGGACGGCCTTCGACCTCGAGGCCCATCATCACGAAGTGCCCGTTGCGGAAGCGAAACCCCGCGTTGCGCGTCGTGGTGAAGCTGAAGAGAGACTCGTTCCAGTGATGCACGCTCAGAACTCGTTCCTCGTTGAAGGCATTCATGACGCATTTTCTCCGAGATTCGGGGAGGCGCGGGCCTCACACGACCCAAGATGGCGCAAACTGACCTATCGGTAAAACGGGATGTTCTGATAAGACTATTCGGCGGATCCGATATGCGTTACTCCCTGCGTCAGCTCGAGGTCTTCCTGGCCGTCGCCCGCATCGGCACGGTCAGCGGCGCGGGCGAAGCGCTCGCGATGTCGCAATCGGCCGTGAGCGGCGCCCTCGGCGACCTGGAGCGCCAGTTCGGGAAACAGCTCTTCGATCGCGTGGGCAAGCGGCTGCGGCTGAGCGAGCTGGGGCAATCGGTGCGCGCGTCCGCCGAGGGGGTGCTCGACCGGGCGAGCGAGCTCGAGGCCGCACTCGAGAGCCGTGCCGCCGTCGGTCGGTTGCGGATCGGCGCTACCCTCACGATCGGCAACCACCTGGTGGCGCCTCTCATGGCGCGTTTCATGCGCGAGCACAAAGGGGCCGAGCTGACTCTAGCCGTGGCCAACACGGAAGAAATTGCGCGTCGGGTGTCCAACTTCGACATCGACGTCGGCCTGGTCGAGGGCGAAGTCCAACATCCCGATATCGAGGTGACCCCGTGGCGCGATGACGAGCTCGTGGTGTTCTGTGCGCCCGACCACCCTTACGCGAAAAAGCGCGCGCTCACCGACGCGGATCTGCGTTCTGCCCGGTGGATCGTGCGCGAGCACGGCTCCGGAACACGCCAAACCTTCGATCGCGCAATGCACGGCCTGCTCGGTGAGCTCGACATCATCCTCGCCCTCGAGCATACCGAGGCGATCCGCGGGGCCGTCGTGGCGGGCCTCGGCATCGGTTGCGTCTCGCGCATCGCCTTGCAGGAGGCGTTCGAGCACGGCAGCTTGAAGCCCTGCCGCGTGCCGCACCGGGATTTCCGTCGTGAGCTGTACCTTTTGCTCAACAAGCACAAGTACCGCGGGCGGGCACTTGTGCTGTGGGTCACGCTCTGCCGCGAGACCCGTCTGTCGCCCTAGGGGTCCGAAACGGGCGGCGGCGGAGCGTTGTCGAGCCCGAAGGTTTGGACGGGGCGATCGGTCTCGAGGACGAGGATCGACGAGGCAAGCCCGGTCGACTTGGCTGCGAGCTGGGCGCGGCGGAGCGCTTCCTCCGAGGTCCCGATACGCTCGGCTGCTGCGACGAAGGTGCCGAGCGGCAGCCGGGCGACGCGCTTCGGAAGCGCGATCGTGTCGACGAAGCCCTGCTTGGTCATCTCCTCGGCGAGGGTCTCGTAGGCATCGTCGTCCGCATCCTCGATGCCCTGGAACTGAACCCGTGCGAAGAACTGCGTGGCCATGGAAACGACCCTCTATCGTGGTCCGAACGCGCAGCCTAGCCCATCATCGCCGCCGAGACGATCGGGGCGACCGCGCGGGGCGGCGTGCTCACACCCCGGGATGTCCGGGGCTCCGGCCATGGCATCCAAGGTCACGCGTCGACGCGCGCGCCCGCGATCTGACGGACGTCTCGAATGCCAAACCGCAGGCCGGCGGCCCGCTCCAGGCCGAAGCCCGCTCCGATGGCGACATGGCTCGAGGGGTTCGGCGCGATGCCGCGCAAGACCCAGTCGGCATATTCGCCCCACGCCATGATCTCGCGCCAGTCTCCCTCGTGGTGCACGTCGAGGGTGAACGCGCGCGCGCACATGGGATAGTCGGTCGGGGAGATGCGAACCTCGGCTTGCGGGACGAGCCGGTCGACCGCCTCGAGGATCCGCCCGGCGAACGCCCACACGTCGAGCCGACCCCGCACGTCGGCGGCGAAGAGCTCGAGCTGGTGGAACGCCTCGAGGTGCGTCGAGCTCTCGTTCTCGACGCGGTAGACCTTGCCGGCCGCCCGGAGTTCTTGCCGCGTGCCCGTCCAGCGCACCGAGAGAAGGAGCGGCAGCGTGAGATCGTAACGGAGCACGCGTTCGCCAACGATGCGCTGGAGCCTATCGGCCTCGATGTAGACGGCATCGCCGCCAAGAACCTTTCTCGGCCTCGCGCCCGAGCCGCTCGGCGCTTGCGCCGCCGTGGTAGTGTCGCTCGCAGAGACGGCGCTCGTCGGCCGGGAGGGTGAGCAGCGCGCGCGACAGCAGCCGCCACTGCTCGGTGCTCCACCGCTCCTCTTCGCAATCGAGGGCGGGAGGGATCTCCGCCTCCTCCCACGACACCCAGACGCGGCGCGAGCGGCGCCGACGGTTCAGCGCCGTCCGGATGACGATGCGCCGCAGCCAGCCCACGAAGGCCTCCGGACTCTGCAGCTCGCCCATGCGTCGGAACGCCGTGAGGTACGCGTCCTGCAAAGCATCGCGCGCCTCGGCCTCGTGCCTCAGCACCTGCCATGCGACCGCGTAGGCCATCGCCGAGGTCGCCGCCACGAGCACGCCGAAGGCGCTCGCGTCACCGCGGCGGGCGGCTTCGAGCGAGTCGCTGAGGGAAGGCTGCCCTGTCACGGTCGCTCCTCCGGGTCTCCGCCAAGTAGGACACGCGACCCGACCGATCGTGACAGCGAAACCTCATCACCCCCTACCCCTTCCCGCCAGAGCCCGGGACGCGTCGCCGGACGGGAGAAGCGGGCAGCTGGCGCAGAGGGAGCCTTTCGGCAGCTTGTAATAGAGACAGCAGCTTCCCCGCCGGTGGTACGCGCGGGACTCGCCGCGTGACGTGACGGTATAGAACCGCGGACGCATCGCGAACTCGGGTCGCGGGTCGTCGAAGAACGCCGTTGCCACCTCTGCGGCTCCCTCCGCCGTCGTCGTCCCGGTGCTGGAAAGGATCTGAGTCATCGGTGTTCCCCACGAAGAAAAGATCTGCCCCCAGATCGCGCGTTTCGGAAACCGAGACCAGCTGTAGAGTCCGTCGACGACAGGGCGAGCGTGGGCAACGAGAACGTCGCGCAGGTGGTCCCGTAGCGCGGACAAGTCGTCGACCACGGTCACGTCGGGGTGGGCCGCGCCAACGTCGCTTCGTAGCATCGCGCCACGCGGCCGATGGATCGCAGCGCGTTCGAACAGTGTGCTCTCGCCGAACCGGAGCGACGTGTTCTCGAGCCGGAGATCCGGCACGCATCGGGCCACGAGGTATGGCCCGATCGCCGCCGCAGACGACCATCCAAATCGGAGCGCAAACGCCGCAGCCACGATCTTCCTGTTCGACGTCTCCAGGCGCGTGCCGATTCGGTCGAGCAGTTCTCGCAACTTTCCCCGCTCGGGCGTCGACAGGTCCGTGCCACGAATCCAAAGCGGTCCCTCGGGCTCGCCGACGATCACGTCCCAGCTCGGGTTGATGGCGCGCAGCCGGTCGAAGACAAAGGCCAGGGGCGAAGGCAGCGCGCTGGGATGCATCAGCGGTCCGTGGTGACGTGGCGTCGGGCGATCTCGGGAGTGAGCAGCGCGGTCCAATCCTGTCAGTTCGGTGGCTCGTACCCGAGGTTCGGCCCGAGCCACCGCTCCACCTCGGGCACCGTCATCCCCTTTCGCGCGGCGTAGTCCGCGACCTGATCGCGATCGATCTTGCCGAGCGTGAAGTAGCGAGACTCCGGATGCGCGAAGTAGAGGCCGCTGACGCTCGACCCCGGCCACATCGCGAAGGACTCCGTGAGGCGGATGCCGGCAACCCGCTCCACGTCGAGCAGCTTCCAGAGCGTCCCCTTCTCCGTATGGTCAGGACACGCGGGGTAGCCTGCCGCGGGGCGGATCCCGCGGTACTTCTCGGCGATGAGGTCTGCGACCGAAAGATCCTCGGTCCTGGCGAAGCCCCACTCGACACGGGCCAGCTTGTGCAGGTACTCCGCAAACGCCTCGGCCAGACGATCGGCGATCGCCTCGGCCATGATCGCGCTGTAATCGTCGTGCTTCGCCCGGAACGAGTCGCACAGCTCCTTCAGCCCGATTCCCGTCGTCACAGCGAACCCGCCGAGGTGATCGCGCAGACCGATCCCCTCGGGCGCGACGAAGTCCGACAGCGATCGGTTCGGCCCGTTCTTTTCGCTCGTCGCCTGCTGCCGCAGGAAATGGAAGCGCGCGAGCCGCACCGAGTGCGACTCGTCGTTGTAGAGCTGAACGTCGTCGCCGACCGTGTTTGCGGGGAAGATGCCGTAGACGCCCCGCGCGACGAGGAGCTTGCGCGCGACGATCTCGTCGAGGAGCACGTTGGCCTCGCCGAAGATCTTCCGCGCCTCGCTGCCGTACGTGTCGTGCTCGAGGATGCGCGGGTAGACCCCTTTGAGCTCCCACGTATGAAAGAACGGAGTCCAGTCGATGTAGTCGCGCAGTACCGCCAGGGGCACGTCGGCGATCACGTGCGCCCCGATGCTCGCCGGTCGTGCAATGTCTTGCTCTCGCCACGCAATACGCGTTCGGTTCGCGCGGGCCGCCTCGAGCGTCACGAGCTTGTGCTTGGCTCCGCTGTGGGCGCGGCGGACCTGCGCGTACTCTTCTCGGTACTGCGCGATGAACGCGTCGCGCCCGTCCTCGCTGAGCAGGCTCGTCGTGACGGGGACCGCGCGGCTCGCGTCCAGGACGTGCACCACCGGCTCGCTGTATGCGGGCGCGATCTTGATGGCCGTGTGGGCGCGGCTCGTCGTCGCTCCACCGATGAGAAGCGGCAGCTTGAAGCCCTGGCGCTCCATCTCGCGCGCCACGTGGGTCATCTCGTCGAGCGACGGTGTGATGAGCCCGCTCAGGCCGATGATGTCCGCGTTCTCCGCCCTCGCGCGCTCGAGGATCTTCTCGCACGGCACCATCACGCCCATGTCGACGACCTCGTAGTTGTTGCACGCGAGCACGACCCCCACGATGTTCTTGCCGATGTCGTGAACGTCGCCTTTCACAGTCGCGAGCACGATCTTTCCCTGCGTCCGGACGGCTTCACCCTTCGCCGCCAGCTCCCGCTTTTCGGCCTCCATGAACGGCGTGAGGTACGCGACCGCCTTTTTCATCACGCGTGCCGACTTCACGACCTGCGGGAGAAACATCTTTCCCGCACCAAAGAGATCGCCTACGAGACCCATGCCGGCCATGAGTGGCCCTTCGATGACGGCGAGCGGGCGCCCGAGCTTGACGCGCGCCTCTTCGGCGTCCGCGTCGATGAACGTGTCGATCCCCTTGACGAGAGCATGCGAGAGGCGCTGCTCGACCGGCCCCTTGCGCCACTCCTCTTCTTCCTTCCTCGTGGGCACCGCGCCGACCGACTGCGCCTTCAGCCGCTCGCCGAAGTCGACTAGGCGTTCGGTCGCGTCCGGGCGCCGGTTGAGCAAGACGTCCTCGACGAGGTCGCGAAGCGCCGGGTCGATCTCCTCGTAGACCTCGAGCATCCCCGCGTTGACGATGCCCATGTCCATCCCGGCCTTGATGGCATGAAACAAGAACGCCGAGTGCATCGCCTCGCGGACGTGGTTGTTCCCCCGGAAGCTGAAGGAGATGTTCGAGACCCCGCCGCTCACCTTGGCGTGGGGCAGGTTCTCCTTGATCCAGCGCGTCGCGTTGATGAAGTCGACCGCGTAGCTGTTGTGCTCCTCGATGCCCGTGGCCACCGTGAGGATGTTCGGGTCGAAGATGATGTCCTCTGGAGGAAAGCCGACAACGTCGACGAGAAGGTGGTAAGCGCGCTCGCAGATGCGGATCTTGTCCTCGTAGGTCGCTGCCTGGCCTCGCTCGTCGAAGGCCATGACGACGACGGCGGCGCCGTAGGTGTGCACCTTCCGCGCGTTCTCGAGAAATTTCTCCTCACCCTCCTTGAGCGAGATCGAGTTCACGATGCCCTTGCCCTGAAGGCACTTGAGGCCGGCCTCGATCACCTCCCACTTCGAGGAATCGATCATGAACGGCACCTTGGCGACCTCCGGCTCGCTCGCGAGCAGCAGCAGAAAGCGCGTCATCGCGGCGACGCCGTCGATCATTCCCTCGTCCATGCAGATGTCGATGACGTTGGCGCCGTTTTCCACCTGCTGGCGCGCCACGCCGACAGCCTCCTCGAACTTCCCTTCCTTGATGAGCTTCGCGAATTTCGGTGAGCCGGCGACGTTCGTTCGCTCGCCGATCATCATGTAGACGCCCTGCTGCTGCGTGAACGGCTGCGATCCCGAAAGACGCAGCGGCCTCGGCCCCTCCGGCACGCGCTTCGTTTTCAGGGCGCGCGGCGCCTTGTGCTCCAGCGCCTTCGCGATTGCCGCGATGTGCTCCGGCGTGTTGCCGCAGCACCCTCCGGCGATGTTGACGAGCCCGGCGTCGGCGAACTCCCCGAGGTATCGCGCCATGTCCGCCGGCGCGAGATCGAACCCGGTCGGCGAGAGGGGATTGGGGAGCCCGGCGTTCGGGTAACACGAGATGGCCGTATCCGACTTGTCCGAGAGCTCGCTGAGAAACGGGTACATGAGGTCCGGCCCGAGCGAGCAGTTGAGCCCGATCGAAATTGGATTCACGTGTTGCACGGCGTTCCAGAGCGCCTCGACCGTCTGCGCCGAGATCATCGTCTCGCCGCCCCGACCGACCGCGGCCGACACCATGACGGGCAGCGTGACGCCCTCCCTGGCGAACACCTCCTGGATCGCCACGATCGCCGCCTTCGCGTTGAGCGAGTCGAAGATCGTCTCGACGAGGAGCACGTCCACACCGCCCGCGATCAACGCGCGCACCTGGTGCGCGTACGCAGACTTCACCTGATCGAACGTGACCACGCGAAAGCCGGCGTCGTCGGCGTCCGGCGAATTCGAGAGCGACACGGTCAGCGGTCCGATCGCGCCGGCCACGAAGCGGCGCTTTCCGTCCGCGGACCCGATGCGCTCGGCCCACGCGCGGCACTGGCGGGCCGACGTCTCGTTGATCTCCCAGGCGAGGTCACCGAGGAAACGGTCCGCGAGGACCTTGTCGTAAAAGGCCGCGTCCTTCCGCCCCCCGCGCTCGCGCGGATCGTCGACGAAGAACTCGCTCTGGCCGATGGTGGTCGCGCTGAACGTGTTCGTCTCGACGATGTCCGCCCCGGCCTCGAGAAAGCGACGGTGGATGTCGCCGATCATCGCGGGTTGCGTCAGCGAGAAGAGGTCGCCGTTGTTGAGCAGATCCTTCTTCGAGTGGGCGAAGCGCTTTCCGCGGATGTCGGCCTCGGTCATCGCGTAGGTGCGAATCGTGGTCCCCATCGCGCCATCGAGGATGGCGATACGCCTCTCGAGCAGCGCGGTGAGCGGATGGACCTCGGGAGGCGTCATTCCCCGCTCCGGACTTTTCGCGTGGGCAGCGTCTTCTCCCCGATGCACAAGACCACGCGGAAATGGGGCTTCTTGGCCTCGCGGCAGGCAACCTCCGAGAACGTCACGGTGAGACCCGCGCGCGCGAGGAGCCCGCGAAGCACGCGCGGCTCGAAGCCGGGGTGGCGTTCTCCGTAGCGAACCGTGACGTCCACCTGCTGGTGTGCGTCGAGCGCGAGGACGACGATGCGCCCTCCCGGACGCAGGACGCGCGCGCACTGCTCGAGCACCCGCTCCGGTTTCTCCGCGTACGTGAGCGTGTGGAAGAGCAGGACGGAGTCGAAGGACGACGCGCGGTACGGAAGGTCGTGCGCGTCCGCAACCTCCGCACGCGCGTTGGGAAACCGACCGAGACGGTTTTTTGCCGCTTCGATCATCCTCGGGTTGATGTCGATGCAAAGCAGGCGACGGCAGTAGGGCGCGAGGTAGCCCGCGACTGCTCCGTCCCCGCAGCCGACATCGAGCACGTCGCCGAGCTGCAAGAGCGCGGCGAACCCCACGGCGAGCGACTGCCACGTGCGACCGGGCGAGTAGTGGCGCTCCATCTCGCCCGCGAACGATTCGGGGAGGGCGCCCCGGCGCTCGGCCTCGAGCTCCGCAAGGCGCCGCTGATCGCCCTCGAGCGTCGGATCGGCGAACGCAGCCGCCTCGTCGAGGAAGACTTTCGCGGTGCCCGGGATGGAGTCCGCCGCGAGCGAATAAAAGGCGCGCTGTCCGTCCTTGCGGTCGCGAACGAAGCCCCCCTCGCGCAGCCGCGCGAGGTGCGTCGAGACTCGCGACTGGGGGATACCCGTGACACGCACGAGATCGGTGACGCTGAGCTCCCGTTCTCGGAGGAGCGTGCACAAGCGGATGCGGCTCTCGTCACCGAGGAGGTTGAGCGTGTCGATGCAGCGCGGCAAGTCATTCATCCGTTTATCCTGATACTGGGATTATTTCTGGCGCACCGGCCCTCCGATGTCAAGTGCACGAGCGCTCCCGGCAGCGCAGGTCGGTCTGCGCGCTCCTGACCGTGTCCGTTGCCGCAACGAGCGGCGGGGCCTTTCGCGATTCCGCCGGCCAAGTAGCATGGCTCACCTCGTCCGTGTCCCCTCGCATCGCGTCCTTGCTTCCTTCGGCAACCGAGAGCGTCTGCGCGTTGGGCGCATCGGACGACCTGGTCGGCGTGTCGCACGAGTGCGACTTTCCGCCCTCGGTCACGTCCCGGCCCGTGCTGACGCGGGCTCGGCTCCGGCCCGTTCGGTCCAGCCGAGAAACGGACGCCGAGGTCCGATCCATCCTGCGCGACGCCCTCGCCGTCTACGATGTCGACCTCGATCGGCTGCGCGAGGTCTGTCCCGATGTCATCGTGACCCAGAACCTCTGCGACGTCTGCGCCGTCTCGCTCGACGACGTTCGGGCCGCCGTGGCGCGACTCGGCCTGGACGGCGTCGCCCTTGCGGCGGGGACCACAATGGTGACCGAGCCCGCGCCCACGCTCTCGTCGGAGACACTGCGATCGCTCGATCCCGACGTGCTTCTCGTCAAGCCATGCGGTTTCTCTCTCGAACGGACCCTCGAGGAGGTGGCGCTCCTGCGGAAGAATCTGCCCTGGGACCGATGGTCGTGCGTGCACGACGGCCGCGTTTTCGTCTGCGACGGCAACGCGTATTTCAATCGACCGGGACCACGAATCGTGGAGTCGCTCGAGATCCTGGCGGCGTGCGCACACCCCTCGACGTTTCCCGATCTCCGATGTTCGGACGTTTGCCTGCTCGGCGACATGCAGCAAAGCGTGCTGCTCCGCTGGCAAGTCACCGATGGCGGCCTCACGCCGCTAAACAGCGTGAACCCCGATCCGTCCGTGGGCCTCCCTCCGGTCGACATCGGGGGTCTTCTGTGAGCTCGGTGGAGGCGCCCGCCGCTCCGGTCGCTCGGGCAGCCTCCGGAGACCGCGCCGCCGCCCTCGCCACGGTGGAGCCCGCGCCGCTCGCAGCCGACCCGTTGCGCCGGCGCCTTGCGGGGGTCTACGCAACCCTCGTCGTCGCCCTTGGTCTCGAGACGGTCGCTTCGCTTGCCTCTGGGAAGGCGAGCTTAGCGGACGTCGGGCTTCGAGCGACCCTGCTCGAGCTTCGAGCCTCCCGCTTGGGCGCCGGGCTGCTCGTGGGCGCGGCGCTGGCCGTGGCCGGGGTCCTCGTCCAGGGTCTGTTTCGCAACCCCCTTGCGGACCCCGCCGTGCTGGGCACGTCCGCGGGTGCGACGTTCGGCGGCAGCGCGGCGCTGCTCGCCGTCGAGCTCCTGTTTGGCCGCCGCGAGTTCGCCGGGGTCCACGCGTCGTTCGTCCTTCCGCTGGGATGTCTGGCGGGGGCCCTGGTCAGTCTCGCGATCGTTCTGGCGCTCCTCCGACGATCGGGCGATTTATTGTCGCTCATCCTCACCGGCTTTCTTCTTTCATCGTTCTTCATCAGCCTCGGCAGCCTTCTGACGAGCCTGGCGCAGGAGCGCTGGGAGCTCGGCCGCGCACTGGTGGCGTTCTCCCTTGGGGGGATCACGGGCACCGGTCCGCTGCACGTCGCCCTTGCCGCTCCCCTGGTCTTCGTCGGCACCGCCGCGGCCTGGTTCTGGGGCAAGCCGCTCGACGCCCTTCTCTGCGGCGACGAGGAGGCCATCGCGCTCGGCGTCGACGTCGCCCAAGTGCGTCGTTACTGCGCGCTCTGGGTCGCCGTGCTCACGGCGGGGGCGGTCGCGCTCGGGGGCAACATCGCCTTCGTCGGGCTCCTCGTTCCCCATGCGCTCCGGCCACTGCTCGGCGTGCCGCACCGTCGGCTCGTGCCGGTCGCCGCGCTCGGCGGATCCGTGTTCGTGGCGGCCTGCGATCTGCTCGCGCGATCGCTGCCCGCGCGAGGCGACGTGCCGCTCGGTATCGTCACGGGGCTGGTGGGCGCGCCTGTGTTCCTTCTGCTTCTCACGCGCAACCAGAGGCAGCAGTCCCATGGATGACGCCATCACGGTGTCCGAGCTGCGAGTGATTCGAAACGGCCGGGTGGTGGTCGATCGAGTCAGCTTTGGCGCTCGCTCGGGGATGGTGACCGGCCTGCTGGGCCCGAACGGTGCGGGCAAGTCGTCGATCATCAAGGCGCTGGCGGGCATTGTCCCGTACGAGGGCGACGTCTGGATGGATGGGCAGCTCGCGCGCAAACTCGACGGCCCTTCGCGAGCGCGCCGCATCGGGTACGTCCCTCAACAAACGGAGCTTCGATCCGGTCTCTCCGTCGAGGCCGTGGTCACGCTCGGCAGGTACGCTCATTACGTCGGCCAGATTCGGTCCACCGACGGCGATCGCGCCTCGGTAGCTCGCGCGATGGCCCTCACCGAGATCGAACCCCTTTCCGGGCGATCGTTCCTCACGCTCTCGCAGGGCGAACGACAGCGGGTCCTCATCGCGCGCGCCCTCGCCAGCGACGCGCGCATCCTGCTGCTCGACGAGCCGACCGCCGCACTCGACATCAGCCACGCGCTCAAGATCTACGCCCTCATGCGCCGGCTCGCCCAGCGCGGCTACTGCATTCTCGCGGTGCTCCATGCCCTCGAAAATGCGATGGACTGGACGGACGAAGCGATCCTTCTTGATCGGGGACGCATCGTCGCCAGGGGGTCGACGCGCGAGATTCTCAGCGCAGAGATGATCGCGACCGTCTACGACGTGTGCGTCGTACCCAACGGCGCCCCCGCCTTTCGCTTGGCCCCAGCGCGACCGAACGACGGGTGGGAGGGGCCATGAAGGCTCTCGCCTTTGCCAACGGAGCCGCGTTTGCGCTCGCCCTCGGTTCATCGGCCGCCGTCGCCTGGGTTCCAGGCTGCCAGTCGCGTACCGCCATGACGCAGGTTCCAGCGGCGCCCCCGGCCGCGCCCGACATAGGTCCGACGGGCCGCGCGGCCAACGCGCGTGCGACCGCCTCTGGCCGAAACTTCCGTCGCATCGTCTCGGGCAGCACCATCGCGGACGCCCTCCTCGTCGAGCTCTGCGAACCCGATCGTATCGCGGCGTTCACCTCCTACGGGGCTCACCACGCCGTGGGAGGCTACCGCTACGCCGGCAAGCCGACCGTCGATCGCCTCGAGGACCTCGAGGCCGTCCTGGCGCTGCGTCCGGATCTCGTGCTGGTCAACACCGTCGGCGACCCACGCCCGATCGACCGGCTGCGCGAAGCGGGCGCCGTCGTCTACGACCTCGGCGAGATGCGCGGCCTCGTCACGCTCATCCCCAATGTCCACGAGATGGCCGAGCTGGTCGGACACCCCGAACGAGGGGATCGACTCGCCCGAGCCCTGGTGGAACAGATGCACGCGGTCGCCAGCGATGTGCCGATCGCCGCACGGCGAAGCGCGCTGTACGTCAGCGCCTACGGATCAAAGCTCTTTGGCGGCGCGAGTGGGACGAGCTACCACGATGTGCTTGGTGCCGCGGGGTTCCGGGACGCCGCATCCGCGTATCGAGACTCGCCGGAGTACTCGGCCGAGCAGATCCTCATCGCGAACCCGGACATCATCGTCACCAACTCCGGGATGCGCGCCCGCATCTGCGGACACACGGGCCTCGACACGCTGCGGGCCTGCACAAGAAACGACGGGATCATCGAGCTCGACGACGGGCTGCTGGGCGATCCCGGACCTGCCATGGTCGATGCCGCGCGCCAGATCCGAACTGCGGCCTACGGCTCACCGCCATCCATGTAGCTCGCCGGAGAAAGGAACGACGGCTCGCCCCCCGCACGCCGGGCAGAAGGCCCAAGTTGGGATCGACTTCTGAGGCGTCGGACAAGCCGTCGCGGCGTCAGAAGCCGGTATCGGTCGCCGTCCCTGTCTCCGACTGGGTCACGAATTGCGTATCCGTGACCGTCCCCGTCTCGGTCCCCGTTGTCGCCGTGGCGGTGCCCGTGTCCGTTTCCGCGCCTGTTCGCGTCACCGTGACCATCCCTGTGCTGGTTCCCGTGGCCGCCGTGGCGGTGGCGGTTTCGGTCACGGTGACGGGCACGGGGACCGTGACGACCTCGAAGGTCGACGTCTGCGTTTGCGTTTCGAATGCGGTGCGCGTGACGGTTCCCGTATGTGTACCCGTCGCGCTCGTTTCCGTTGCCGTCGCGGTCAAGGTCTCGGTCACATTCCCGGTTCGCGTGATCGTGGCGGTGACGGTCCCGGTGACCGTTCCCGTCGCGCTCGTCTCCGTTGCGGTCGCCGTCAAAGTCTCCGTCACTCGGCCGGTATCGGTCTCCGTTCCCGTGTCGCCGAGCGTCAACACACCCGATGTGCTGCTACTCGAGCCACTGCTACTGGAGCTCCCGCTGCTGCCCGAGCCCGAGCTGCTCGAGCCCGTGGACACGGTGCTGCCCGAGGTCGAGCTCGCGCTGGACGTCGAGCTCGAGCTGCTCGAACTACCAGAGCCGCCGAGCGGGGTTGTCGAGCTCCCGCAGGCGGAGAGGCCATAAAACCCCAGACTGAGCGACGCCAGAAGGATTGCGCGTTGAAGATTCATTTTAGGTTTTTCCACTCCAAGCAAGGTCGGAACCGACGTAAGTGCGCGAGCACGGCGAGCGGTCTCGACACGCGTCCCGTGCAGCGCGTCCCCTGACGGCTCCGATGAAGGCAGCGCAATGAGCCGGTGACGTCACCAAGGCTCGCAGGACCTCGAACCGCGGACTTCGATCGACACCGCGCGCACCGTTTCCCAGCCAGTACCCGATGGCGCCCGCCACGAGGCAGCAACGTCGCTGACGGTCAGGTGCGACAGGCAAGGAGGGGGGCCTCATGACTGCGGCGGCGCCCGAAGCCGTTGAAATCGACTTTTTTTCAGGCGCTGGTTCGCCTGAGTGATCACTTTGCCGCCGCCGATCCCACTAGACAGCAAAGTGGCATGAGCCAACGAAGCGAAATCAAACTCCTCGACCCCCAATCTCAAACCCTCTGGCGACCTGTCGCAGGCTCGAGGCCTCTTCGGGTCGTCGGACGGCGGCGTCGCGACCTGATTTTCATTGACACCAAGGCGGTTCTGGCGTTCGAGGCGGCGAACCGGCTGACCTTCGTCCACTGTACGAGTGGGCGGTTCGATATCGACGCCTCACTGAGAGAACTGGAGGCGGTGCTCGAACCGATCCTTCTCCGGACGCATCGCAATTGGCTGGTTCATTCGATCCACGTTCGCGAATTGAGGCGCTCCTCGGAGGAGTGTGTTCTCTTCGTCGCGGAAAGCGGTGCGCGAGGGATCGAGGTTCCGGTCGCGGTCGCCTACCAGCGCGCCGTGCGGGAGGCGCTGCTGACAGGGACCATCGGCCTTCGACCGCGCGCGCAACGCTCCGTCGCAGACTGGGACGACGACGGCCTTGCGCCGACGCGTGACGCTCTTCCGCAAGACGAAGGCGGGTCGAGCAATGCCGCCGTGGCGACGGCGTGACGAGTGAGGCGCGCGCGGGCACGCGCGCCCGGCCACGACGCGGAGCTACGTGGTCCCGGTGTCGCGCCACGGCTAGGGTGCAGGGACATGGGTGAAAGGGACCGAGCCAAGTGCTCTCCGACGGATGCATCGTTCTCCGCCACCCCGCCGAACGATCGCCTCGCGCTCGCACGAATCGCCGCCGGGGGCGATGCGAGAGCCACACGAGCGCTCCTCGAACTGGTTGCACCCCGCGTCATCGGTGCCATTCGCGCGATGATGGGTCCCGGTCACCCCGACGCGGACGACGCCTGCCAGCTGGCGCTCATTGGCTTCGTTCAAGCTCTGCCCCAGTTTCGCGGCGAGTGCGACCCCGCACAGTTCGCCGCTCGCATCGGCGTGCGGGTCGCGAGCGCGACCCGGAGACGGGCTCGGGCCCTGGGCGCTCGGACGGACGCCTCGACGGAACCCGAAGAGATGCATGTCGCCCCGGCGGCGCCGGCGTCCGCGCGAAGGCGAACGTTGATCCGCTCGCTTCTCGACGCGCTGCCCGAGGAACAGGCCGAGACGTTGGCCCTTCGGGTCGTCCTCGGCTGGAGCCTCAAGGAGATTTCCGCCGCGTCGGGAGCGCCGGTCAACACGATTCGCAGCCGTCTGCGACTGGCAAAGGACGCCCTTCGACGGCGCATTGCCAGCGATCCCGAGCTGGCCGACGCATTGGACCTGCGCGAGGATGCATGACCGCGTCGCCCGACCTGCATCCCGAGGACCTCATCGAGCGCGGCGAGCAGGGTCGTCTGACCGCGCCGGAACGCGCACGCCTCGACGAACACGTTCGCCACTGCCTCGCGTGCCGAGTCGAGCGAATGGCCCGTGTGGACTTCGAACACGAGGCAGAAGCTTTACCCGGCCAAGCCGAGGTCGGGCGGATCCTCGCCGGTCTTTTGGCGCCGACGGTGGAGCGCAGACGGGCCCGGTCCGTTCTCAGCTCGGGTCTTGGACGCACGCTGCTCGCCGTCGCGCTGGCGCTCGTGACGGGACTGGGGATCACAGCCGTGCGTCGACCTCTTGTCTCGGGCCCTGCGCGGACAGCGGCGTCGGCCATCCTGGCAGGCCCCTTGCCCGGGCGGGGTATCCGATTCGCCGAACCCACGCCGCCGGCCTCCGCCGCGGCTCCGGCAGTCGATCCGGATGCCAGCGAGGATAGCCTGCGTCCCCGGAAGCAGGACGGCTCCGGATCGATACCGGCGGCGTCGATCCATGCGTCGGTTGGGGACCGACCGAGCGCTTCGACGCTCTTCGAGCAGGCGGCCACCGCTCGGCACGCGGGCGACCATCCTCGTGCTGCCGACCTGTACAGGTCGCTCATTCAAGCTTTTCCCGAGTCGCCGGAAGCCGACGCAGCGCTGATCCTGTTCGGTCGAATGCAGCTGGACGACGGCGACGAGGCCGATGCGGTCGTGCTGCTCGATCGCTACTTGCAATCGATCGGAGCCAAGGGGACGAAGGGCACGACACGAGTGCTCGAGCAGGACGCCCTCGTGGGCCGCGCTCTGGCGCTCGAGCGGCTCGGTCGAGCAGCCGACGCCTCGCAAGCATGGTTGGCCCTTCTTCAGTCGTACCCCAATTCGGCTCATGCCGATCGAGCCCGTATCCACTTGGCCACGCTCGCGCAGCGCTGAGTGGTCCACCCGGGGACCGATGCGAGTCTTTTTCGCGGTCGTGGGCGTGCTGGTCGTGCTCTGTGCCGCTCGGCCGAGTAGCTCGCAGCCGGTCGAAATGTTCGCACGCTTGGCCGTCGTCGCAACGAACGACGACGCCCGCGACCTCGCTGGTGCGCTGGCCGAACGTCTCTCGCATTTGGGACTGCGACTGCGCCTGCATCGCGTAGGGCCGCCGCTTTTGGACGCTCCACGCTCCGACGATGGGACGGAACCTCGGACCGACGACGGCGTGGAGCGAGCCCGTATTTGGATCGACCTGCAATCCGCGCCCGACGTCGCCGTCCGATTGGCGACGGTGCACGGACGAGCGCTTGGCCTTCCCGTGGAGCGCAGCATTCCGCGCTCGGTTTCACACGCCATCCTGATCGAGCAAGTGTCCGAGATCGTCTACGACACGCTGGAATCGATGCTCGCAGCCGACGACGCGCGACCCTCGACGATGGACATGCCGCCCGCGCCCCACGCGGGGCTGGCGGACAGGAGCCCGGGCGCAGCGTCGGACGCCACCAAGGGTGTGGCAGCCGTAACCGGCTCGTCGATGGCCACTTCGACGAACCTGGCGCCGCGCGCGGTGGGCGCGCGAACGCCGGCTCGCGCCTTCGAGCCGACGCTGAGCGCGAATGCTTTCGCCTCCGTGCGGGGCATCTCGAACGAGGCCGGAGCTCTGTTCGGAGGTGGAGCCGCAACGGAGCTGGGCACGGGTCGATGGCTGTGGCGTCCGAGTCTATGGCTCTCCGCTGCCGTCAACTCGCCTTTCGACGAGCACGTGGCGACATTTACGTTGGAAACGACCGTATCGTGCCTGAGAGCCGTACCCACAGTAGAAATCTTCGACCGCTGGAGCATGCGCGTCGACGCAGGGATCGGTGGTGGGATCGACCTTTTGCGAACGATCCCTCGCAACATGCCAAGGTCGCCCTACCCTTTCGACGTTCCCCGCACCGCGGTCGACGCCGTCGCGACGGGTCGCGTCGTTCTGCGCGCACCCGTGCCCTCGGGGGCCGCCATGATCGTGGCCACCGACGTCGACTATGATCCCGCACCCCACGCGTATCGTGCCCCGATGTCGCCTGGTTCACCGAGCGGCTTCTTCCAGCCGTGGTCCGTGCGGCCGGCGGTGATGCTCGGCCTGTGCGTCCCCATGGTGGGACGTGACGCCTGCTCGCATCTTCAATGATGGCTCGGTCTATAGGTCCTGGCGCCAGGCGTCGGAGGACGCCCCATTGATCTTTCTCGGGGCTACACTCTGGTGACAAGCGTCAAAGGGAGCAGGCGCCGGTCGCAGGCTCACGTACGCGAGAATCCGGCTCGCTCAGGGCCCGTCGGTGAGCGCTCGCAAGAACCCTTGGGTCGCGCACCGCGTGGTGAGCGCCGGCGAAACCGTGGAACCGACCGTGGTTGCGGCGCTGCTGTTGGAGTTGATGCGAATGCGTCCCGCACCTCCTCCGCCGCCGCCCCCACCGAGGCCTGCGGGCGCGGTTCCGGCCGATCCGGCAAGCGTCGTCCCGGCGCTTCCGTTGCCGCCCGCGCCATCGCTCGACCCGGCGGCGCCGCCTTGAGCCGCGATGGCGCTCGCCGCGCCGTCTTGCCCACCGTTGCCCGAGTAGTCCCCACCGCCGCCCCCACCATTCGCCGCCAGAGTCCCCGCCACGGTGACGACGGGCGCCTCCAGCAAGATCGAGCCTCCACTGCCGCCCCCGCCGGAATTCTCGTCCGCGGAGGGCGCCCCGCCGATGGGACCGCCCTGACCACCCGCGTTGATGTAGCTGCCGGCGCCAAGGCTGATGCTCTGGCCAGCCACGAGCTGGAGGGCCCCGCCTCCGGCTCCGCTGCCCTCCGCTCCGCCGCCCCCGGCTGAACCACCGACGAGCGGTCGAATGCCTTGCACGCCGTACTCCTTGCCCGTCGACGTGCCGCCACCGCCCAGGCCTCCGAGACCGCAGTACGATCCGCCGCTGCCGCCCACCAGGGCCGACGCACTGCCCGCGGCGCCGCCGCCCGGTCCGCCCCCGGCCGCGTTGGTGGTGGCGCCAGGCGCGCCACCGGCTCCCGTCATCAGCGACGTAGACGACGAGTCGACCTGAAGGTTCCCGCCGAGGACGGTGATCGTCGTGAGGGACGCGATGACGAGGGGAACCCCGCCGGTCACCACGATCGAACCGTTGGACTGCACGGTCAGCGAGTGAACCACGACGAGGTTGACCGTCGACCCGTCCTCCTGCGTGACGGCCTCGATGGGGCTCGTGAAGCAATCGTCGCCGGGGCTGTTCGCATCCGTATCCACCGAGCAAGCGGACGAGAGGTTCTCGTCGGCGGCCATGCCCTGCTGGTCGAGGATCGTGGTCAGGCTTACGTTCGACGGCGCGAACGTGAAGGGCGGCGGGCCCGCCTCTCCGCCGAAGCATGCGGCGTTGACCGAGGAGCATCCGGCGCCGCTCCCAATGACCGCGCACACCGAACCGGCTTCGCAGCCGGCGCCGTATCCGACAGTGCATGCCTGGCCCGCCGGAGCCGGTGTGGCGCACGACGTTCCGACACAGGTCCCACCGGCGCACGCCGTGTCGCTGGTGCCGCCGTCCGCCTCACCACAACCGGCTCCCGATGCGGCGTAGCTGATCGCCTGACACTGGCTGGAACCGTTGCAGAAAAATCCCGCCACGTCCCAGCAGTCCGGCGCCCCGACGCCCGTCGAGTTACACGCCGTGCCGGCCTTCACGCCCTCCGCCACGCACGTGCCGGAAGTTCCGCTGTCCGCCGAGGCGATCACGCATTGCGCCCCGCCCACGCAGTCGGTCGTAGCGCCGCGGTCGCAGGAGGCATCGACGCCGACGACGCTCACGCACGTGTTCTTCGAGCTGCACGCGAGCCCCGGGGCGCACGTGACCTCCGTTCCCGGACCGCAAGGCTGACCCAGCGCACCCGGCGTCGTGCAGACGCCGCAAACCGCCCCGATCCGATCGCACACGCCCGTCCCGCACTGCCCGGCCACGCCGCAGGCTGCGCCGGCATCCCCGGCACCGGAGAGCGTGCAGGGGCCCGCGGCAGGAATCGGTCGGGGAATCGGTCCCGCGTCGCATGCGGCCGCGTAGCCCTGGAGCTCGGCGGAGCAGGCCGTGTTCCAGCTGGTCGTCCATCCGCTTCCGGGCGCGCCCACGTTGTTCATGCAATCGGTCGTCTGCACCGTCTCGCACTGGGTGAGCGTCCCGTACGTGCCCGACAGCGTGCCGGGCTCGCAGGCGCTGATGTACTGGCAGTCAGCCGTGGCGTATGCCGCACAACTGGCAGCGGCGTCGCCCGCGCTCGCGACCGAGGATCCGCTCCCCGCTGCGCCAGCGTCGCTGCCGCTCGCGCTCGACGAGCTGCATGCGTCGAGTGCCCCCACCCCCACGGCCACCAGTCCTGTGCAGGTCGTCACCGCTACGAGCGTCGTTGTGATTGTCTTCATGGCATCTCCCCGGGAGCATCCCGCCCCGTAAGCAGACGATAGGGTACGGCGTGAAGTCCGAGGAGCTGAAGATCCGTTGCTGGAGTCGAAGTCGCAGAAGGTGGCAAGACCCCCCAGAGGTGCGGCCATTCTGCGGCATCGCGTCGGGGGCGGTGCCTCATGGTGAGCTTGGTGCTGGAGGCCCACATGCTATGGATTGCCCCTTGCCAGGCGCTTCGATCCTGAACGCTTCTGGCACAGTCCGTCCAGACAGCCAAGAATGCCTCGGGTGCGCGGCCCTGGGGGCCGGGTCCGGCCAAAACGAAAACGGCAAGGTCGAAGACCGAGACCGCCGCGTCGCTCGCGAGGCGACGGCGCAGGGCGGGCTGAGCGCCATCAGCCGCTCCCAGAAGCTCGATCACCACCTTGTCCAGGGTGCCCGTGAAGCGGAATGGAGGCTCGTAATCCTCCGGCGCCACGGCCGTCTGGGTGTCCAGCCCCGCGTTGAACTCGTTGTCGAACTCGAGCAGCAAGGGAATGGTCTTGTCCATTCGCTTCGTGGCCGCGTCCTTTCCGTCCAAACGCAACGTGCCCTGTCCGCCCTTTCCAAGGCCACCGCCGTCGTATTTGAAGTCGAAGACGAGAGTGTGCTTTCCGGGCGTGAGCGCATCGGGTCCTTCCCAGCGCACCGACGCCAAACCGAGCAGGTTGTAGGTGTACACCGGTCTCCCCTGCAAGAGGTAGAGGCCGTAGCCGCCGAAGCGGCCACCACTCGTGACGATCATGCCCTGCGCTCCGGCCACCGGGACCTCCACGCTGGCCGTGATCGTGTACGACTGGCTCCACACGTTGGGCGCCGCCCCCCATGCGACGTGCGAAACCTCTCCCGTGTACGTGAACACGTTGCGTCCAGCGGTCGGGCCCGGCCGCGGAGTCAGCGCGCGAGACGCGAAGGTGTCGTCGAGCGGGAAGACGTTGTACTTCGCAGCCTCGTTCGTGAAGAGCTGCTGCAGCTCCTTCAGCTTTCCCGGCTCCCGGCGCGCGAGGTCATCGTTCTCGGTCCAGTCGTCCGCCACGCGGTAGAGCTCCCACGAAAAGGTCGTGACGTCCGGCGGCGGTTTGGTGCCCACGTCCCATGGTGGGACGGGGGAGGCCGCGGCGGCGATCCACCCATCGTGATACACGGCGCGGGAGCCGAACATCTCGAAGTATTGCGTCGTGTGCCTCGTGGGAGCCGCGGCGTTCGCCTTGTCCCACGTGTAGGCCATGCTCACGCCTTCCATCGGTCGCTGAGCAATACCGTCCACGCTCTGCGGCTGCGCGATTCCGCATGCCTCGAGGACGGTTGGCGCGGTGGGCAGATCCTGCGGCCACGGCGTGAGCTTCGCGTTCTCGGGAATCGCGCCGAGCTTTTTTTGATTGGCGAAGATCTGATCGCGCAGCGCGTTCCAGCCCATGTCGAACCGGCCCCTAAACTTGTCGATCCACTCCGGCTTTGGGTGGTGCGGGGCATGAGTCCCGCCGGGTGCGTAGTAGACGAAAAATGGTTGGTCCGGAGAGGTCGCATTGAGGTTCCGAAGGTAATCAATCGCATCGTCGGCCATCGCGGTGATTAGGTTCCATCCCGGGTGGCCCTGGTAGGGCGCGATTGGAGTCGTGTTCCGGAACAGGTTCGGTTGCCACTGACTCGCGTCCCCGCCCACGAACCCGTAGAAGTACTGGAATCCATACCCCACCGGCCAACGATCGAAGGGTCCTGCCGCCGTCGCCTCCCATACGGGCGTATTGTGCTCTTTTCCGAACCACGCCGTCGCCTACCCGTTCTCTTTGAGGACGGTGCCCAGCGTCGCCGTGTCTTTCTCGATGATCGTGTTGAATCCGGGATAGCCGGTGGCCTGCTCGACGACCGGCCCCGGTGTGCACCGAGTCGTGGTTGCGTCCGGTGATGAGCGCCGCACGCGTCGGCGAGCACAGCGCCGTGGAATGGAACATGGTGTAGCGAAGCCCGGCCTTGGCGATACGGTCGAGGGTGGGCGTGGGGACGACGCCGCCGAAGGTGCTCGGTGTTCCGAACCCAACGTCGTCGGTGATGATGACCAGTATGTTGGGTGCTCCTTTCGGTGGCCTGACTCGAGGCGGCCACCATGGTACCGAGTGCACCGTCGTCTCGTGGATGACGCCGCCGAACTTTTCGGGTGGCGGCGGCAGGCTCGTGGTCCTCACGGAGGCTGTCGCTGAGGGCGCCCCGCCACGCCCGGTGCTCTGCAGTTCCGTGACTCCCGCGTGCTGCGGCTGGCCCCGATCACCGGAGGACTGGCATCCACCCACTGCTGTGATCCCCGCGATGGTCAAAGGTACGATCGCGACTTGAATGCGGTTGGGGGGCGAATGCATTGTGGCCTCGGCCCAGGGTGCAACCAAGGGACCAGTAGGGGTGCGGCAGTCGCTGGGAGCGGCAGCTTCCCCTTCGTTCGCCTGCGCCTCGGCTGTCCTTGCCCGTCCGCCGGAGCCGGCGTGAGCGGAGCTATGCCCACGCAAAACGTGCAGTGGGCCGCACCGAAACGTGCGCCGGGCCGAAGCGTCCTGGTGGCGAGCCCGTCATCGACGGGATCCCAAGTCGAAGTGAAACGTGCCGCGCCTGTCGGTCGGTACGCTGAAGACCCCGGCATCCACGCATCGGGCACTGACGTTGCACTCGCCCGCGGCCCACGAGAGGAGGCTTCTGATGAGAATGATCGCCACTTCTGTGCCCGCGGCGGCCGCCATGGCAGTGTTGGCCGCCTGCAATTCGTCGACGTCGGCTTCCCCTGTGGTCGTCTGCGGCCCTGACAACGTCGCCACGACGGACTCGGACGTGGTCATCGTCAACGAATACGAGGCCGCCTGGTACTACGCCTCGGTCGATGCGATTCCCGTCGTCTTCTATGATCCGTCGGGCGCGAGCGATCCCGACGCAGGCACGGCCTCATCGGCCGCCGCGGCGAGTGCGGTCGCTGCGGCGGTGGGCACCTACTTCCCCAACCGGTGTGCCACGGCGTCCGCCAACGGAAATGTCGTGACCTTCGTGCTCACGAACTGCACCGGACCCCTCGGCCTCGTCGCGACCACAGGCACAGTGACGGCCACGCTCACCCTCCAGACGAACGCGGTCGGAGTGCAGCTCTCGGGCAACCATATCTCCGCCAACGGCGCCACGATCAACCTCGCCAGCTCGGGCACACTAACTTCATCGAACGGACAGAAGACCCTTACGGCGAACACCCAGACGACCGGCACGGGCCCCAACGGGAACAGCGTCGCGCACACGGGGATGTACACGATCGTGTGGACCCCGGGCACGGGCTGCGCGACCCTCAATGGGACGCTGAACGGCTCGGGCGACGGAGGGAACGTTACGAGCACGCAGATCACCAACTACGTGGCATGCACGGACAAATGCCCTCAGTCGGGATCCGCGGTCGCCTCGTTCAGCGGCGGAGGGACGGTCACGCTTACGTTCGACGGCGGCACGAGCGCTCAGTGCGCAGCGAGCAACGGAACGAGCGCGGCGCTCGCCCTTCAGTGCCCCTAAAGCGGCGTTCCCCACCGCTGCCTTGCCCCATCCCTCGCAGCGCCGCTCTAGCGCCTCTGCTCGGCGCGGCTGGGCTGCGTCGCCAGCTTTGACGCAATGCCTCAGCCGCTCCACAGCTCGATACCAAGCAAGGCTCCAACTATGACGGGCCGATGCATGGATCTCGAGCACGAGCGGAACGCTCACACGACATCGGGCCGATCCACCGGGGTGCGGCCGCCGCCCGGACGCGACGTGCCATCGTCGCTCCGGTAGCCGCCGGCCCCCTTCTCATGTGCGCCTTGCTGTCGGGCGGGTGCGGTGGGTTCGGAGATTCGTATGTCGTGCTCGTGGACCCTGCGTTCAGTAAAGACGAGCAGACCAAGGTGCTGGCCGCGCTCGCCACGTGGGAGGGCGCAGTTCCAGTCAACTTCAGCTTTCGTATCACGTCGTGTTCCGGCATTCACGACGCGACGATCTGCATCCATGCCTCCAATCACGAAGAGATCGCGTCGAAACAATCGGCGGCCGACGGCATCGGGGTCGGGCTCACACTGCGCGAGAAGACTTGGAGTCACGTGATCGACGGTGGCGAGGTGTTCATCGACGTGCCGACCATAGAGGCGCAGTATGCCGTGGACTTCCAGCGCATCGTGGCCCACGAAGTGGGACATGCGATGCAGCTCGACCACGACGCGTCCGGAAACCTCATGGCGGCGATGGCGACCGAGGACGCGCCGCTCCCGATGTGCGCGGACAAGGCCGAATGGTACGCCGTCCGAAGCGACCCTGGCCCTCAGTGTGATTGACCTTCAACGAGATCGTCGTCCGTCGCAAGGGCGGGCTCGTACTCACCGACCGGCCGGGTATTTCGACAGCTTGCGCTGCAGGCTGCGTCGATGAATCCCGAGCAGGCGGGCCGCCTGCGAAACGTTGCCGTTGCAGTCGGTGAGCACGCGGTGGATGTGCTCCCACTCCGTCCTGGCGAGCGAGGCGACTTCGTACTCGACCGCCGGCGCGCTCTCGGGCTTGCCGCTCGTACGCGCGAACGCCGCGAGGATCTCGTCGACATCGGCGGGCTTCGTCAGGTAGTGCGTGGCTCCAAGGCGAACCGCCTCGAGCGCCGTGGCGATGCTGCCGTACCCGGTGAGCACGACCACACTCGTCGTGGCGTCGATTGCTTTGAGCTCGCGCACCAGTTCGAGACCGCTCCGACCCGGCATGCGCAGGTCGACCACGGCAAGCTCCGGACTCTCCTGCCCCGCCGAGGCCACGGCCTCGTCGAAGTTCGAGGCGACGCGCACATCGAAGCCGCGAGCCTCGAGCGCGCGGGCAAGTCGCGTCCGAAAGGTCTCGTCGTCGTCGACGATCAGAATGCTCCGGCCACTTTCCATGACCTCTCGTCACACCTCCAGGCGAGGAATCTCGAGGACAACCTTGGTGCCCCGGCCGACCACCGAGTCGATCGACAGCG